>Ga0308167_1000188_pt1 | contig 138901 bp, 118 predicted proteins | sample PhyCR1_2_FD_202138 | JGI IMG/M metagenome (GOLD analysis project Ga0308167, IMG submission 202138) | Phyllosphere microbial communities from UC Gill Tract Community Farm, Albany, California, United States - DLSLRC.R1 | ecosystem: Host-associated > Plants > Phyllosphere > Unclassified | place...
CCTGGATGTAGTCGAGTCCGTCGGACACGACCTCCCACAGGTTCTTGTTCGGGTCGATGCCACCACGGCTCTGGTCGACGTACGAGATGTCGACCGTGTCGCCGATCTTCAGCGTGCCGCCGTCGAGCGGCTCGAGGCCGACGATCGTCTTGAACAGCGTGGTCTTGCCGACGCCGTTCGGGCCGATCACGCCGACGATGCCGTTGCGGGGCAGCGTGAAGGACAGGTCGTCGATGATGATGCGCTCGCCGAACTGCTTGTGCAGCTTCTCGGCGTCGATGACCTGCGAGCCCAGGCGCGGGCCGACGGGGATGACGATCTCCTCGAAGTCGAGCTTGCGCGTGCGCTCGGCCTCGGTGACCATCTCCTCGTAGCGGGCGAGACGGGCCTTGGACTTCGCCTGGCGGCCCTTCGTGTTGCTGCGCACCCAGTCGAGCTCCGAGGAGAGGCGCTTCGCGAGCTTGGCGTCCTTCTTGCCCTGGACCTCGAGCCGGGCGCGCTTCTTCTCGAGGTAGGTCGAGTAGTTGCCCTCGTACGGGTAGAGACGACCGCGGTCGACCTCGGCGATCCACTGCGCGACGTGGTCGAGGAAGTACCGGTCGTGGGTCACGGCCAGGACGGCACCGTGGTACTGCTGCAGGTGCTGCTCGAGCCAGAGGACGGACTCGGCGTCGAGGTGGTTGGTGGGCTCGTCGAGGAGGAGCAGGTCCGGCTTCTGGAGCAGCAGCTTGCAGAGCGCCACACGACGCTTCTCACCACCGGACAGGTGCGTGACGAGCTCGTCCCCCGGGGGGCACTGGAGCGCGGCCATGGCCTGCTCGAGCTGCGAGTCGAGGTCCCACGCGTCCGCCGCGTCGATGTCCTCCTGCAGGGTGCCCATCTCGGCGAGGAGCGCGTCGAAGTCGGCGTCCGGCTCGGCCATCTGCGCGGAGATCTCGTTGAAGCGCGTGATCTTCGCGTGGATCTCGCCGACGCCTTCCTGCACGTTCTCGAGCACCGTCTTCGACTCGTCGAGCTCGGGCTCCTGCATGAGGATGCCGACGGTGAAGCCCGGGGTGAGCTTCGCCTCGCCGTTGGACGGCTGGTCGAGACCCGCCATGATCTTCAGGATCGTCGACTTGCCCGCACCGTTCGGCCCGACGACGCCGATCTTGGCGCCGGGGAGGAACGACATCGTGACGTCGTCGAGGATCAGCTTGTCGCCGACCGCCTTGCGGGCGCGGACCATCTGGTAGATGTACTCAGCCATATCGCGCCAAGTGTACTGACAGTGCGCGGCGTCCGTCTGCCCGCTCGCCGGTTCGCCGGATCACGCACGGGGGCTGTTGCGCTCGCCGACTTCGACGTACCGTTTCCCCGCTCCGCACCGGGAGCACGGTCGATCGACCACCGGAGAGGATCAGGACATGTTCACCAAGCGTCTGCGCCGTCTCGCGCTCCCCCTCGCGGGAGCCACCGCGCTCACCGTCGCGCTGCTCGCCCCGGCGACGGCTGCCTCGGCAGCGTCGCCCGTCCCGCGCGGCAACCCCTACGTCCAGTACACCGCGCACCTCATCGAGAGCGGCTCGGGCACCGGGTACTCGTCGTACATCAACGTCCACGACGCCCACAACAACGCGTTCGCCGTGGGGATCCAGTCCGACACCGCCTCGTCCGTGAGCAAGGGGCAGCCCCGGTTCATCTGGGAGCGGGTGCAGAACGGCAAGTTCACGTACGGCTACATGGGCGGTGCCTCGCACAGCAAGACGTCGGTCGGGCTGCGCTGGTACAAGAACGACGTCGCGTCGGTCATCCTCAACAACCGCACGGTCGGCACGATCGCCCTGAACCTCGACGGGCGGCTCTTCTTCAACGCCGAGGCGAACGCCCGGCTCAACGGTGACGTCGTGCGCTCGCAGGTGAACGACATCTCGATCAAGGTCGGCGACTCGTCCGGTCGGACCGGGCTCGCCGGCACGTGGAACACGAGCTTCTCGTTCCACGGGCTCAAGGCGAAGCAGACGAACAGCCCGAAGGTCCAGGGTGCGAGCTTCTCGATCGACGGACGGGTCTCGGGGCTCCCCCGCGGCGGCAACTGGGACACCACCGAGGTCGCGGGCATCGCGATGATCGCCCAGAACTGGCGGTAGGCGCCCGGGAGCGGGGGCGGGGACCGGCTCAGGCCGCGGCACGCTCGTCCCCGTCCACCACCGGGTCGACGCCCACGACGACGTCGAACTCGTGACCGATCGCCGCCGCGGCGTGGCGAGCGGCCTCGGCGCCGTCGGGCAGCTCCTCGCGGACGTCCGGCTCCGTCGGGTCGGGGTCGACACCCGGCACGGGGGTGCGGTCCGTGCCCGCCGTGCCGACCTCGCCGGTGAGCGGGTCGACGTTCGGCAGGACGCCCGAGGTGCTCCCCGGAGGCGCGGTCGCCTCACCCGTGTGCCTCGGGACGCGCACCCAGTTGCTGATCCCCCAGGCGAGGTCGTGCCCGAGTGCCTCTGCGTCGATCTCGACGGAGGTGCCGCCGCGACCGTCCCGCTCCCACGTCCGGATGCGGATGCGCCCGGTGACGACGATGCGGTCGCCCTTCTTCAGGGAACGGTGCACGTTGGCCGCGAGCGATCGGAAGGCCGTGACGGTGTACCAGTTCGTGGCGCCGTTGGTCCAGGTCGAGGTCGCCCGGTCCCAGCGTCGGGACGGCGAGGCGAGGCGCATGCTCGTGATGGCGATGCCGGTGTCGGTCACGAGGTGACGTGGCTCGGTGGCGATGATCCCGCAGACGGTGATGGTGTCGTTCATGCGTCGATCGTCATCGAGCCCCGGGTCGCGCAAGCGACCCGGGGCTCGATCTGTGACTGGATGACTCGATCAGGTGCGTTGTGGAGGACGAGTCCCCCGCGCCTCCTGGTCGAGACGTGGCACCGCGCGTTCAGTGCGCGCGGAACTCGGGTCGGTCCGCCAACGGGCCGAGCGCTGCGTGCACGGCGCCCTTCGCCGACTCGAGCGACGGGTACGTCCCGCCGCCCGCGCTCCGACCGTAGAGCTCGACGCGGAACCCGCCGTCTGCTCGGTGGATGCTGCCGACCGCTCCCGCTGGTCCGACCGCGACCCAGGTCCCGGTGTTGTTCGTCATCGTTCGACCACCTCCTCGTGGCCCCGACGTCCGGAGTCTCAGGACGCCAGGATGTACTGACTGTAGGCCTTGCGGACCTTGTTCACCTTGGGCAGCGCCACCGCGAGGCAGTAGCCCTGACCGGGGTTCTTCGCGAAGAAGTCCTGGTGGTACTCCTCCGCACGGTAGAAGGTACCGAGCGGTTCGATCGTCGTCACGATGCCGCCGTCCCAGATGTCCGAGGCGCGCGCGATCGCCCGCTCGAACAGGGCCTTCTGGTCGTCGTCGGCCGGGAACATCGCCGAGCGGTACTGCGTGCCGACGTCGGCGCCCTGCCGGTTCAGCTGCCGCGGGTCGTGCAGCGTGAAGAACACGTCGAGGATGACGTCGGCCGGGATGACCGTCTCGTCGAAGGTGACCGCCACGGCCTCGGCGTGACCGGTCGTCCCCGTGCACACCGACTCGTACGAGGGGTTCTCGACCTCGCCGCCGACGTAGCCGGACACCACGTCCTGCACGCCCTGGAGCGTGCGGTACACGGCGTCGAGACACCAGAAACATCCACCTGCGAGCACGAACGTCGTCATGGCCGCAACCTACCGTTCCCCGCTCGGAGCGAGCCGCGACCGGGGCACGCCTCCTCCACAACGCGCACGTCCCCGGCAACGCTCCCCGGATCGTCCGAGCGCACTCGGCGTGTCGGTGGTCGGCCGTACCGTCGGAGACACACCGACGAGCAGGAGGCACCACGATGCAGACGACGAACGAACCGGTCTTCCGGATCCGTACCGCGCCCGTGGCCCGCTCGCGCGGCGACCTCCGGATCCTCGACGTCCGCGACGACCTCAGCCGCGTGACCCGGGCGAACGGCGAGATCGTCGGGTACGTGGACCGCGTCGACGTCGCCGGGGGCACCGCCTACCGCGCCCGTCGGTACGTGTCGACCGAACGACGCTTCGTCGAGCTCCCGAACGTGTGGTCAGCCGACGACGCCGTGGACTGCCTGCGCTGGGGCTGATCCAGCCCCACCGGACGACATGATGTTCCACATTGGAATCATGTCCGGTCGGATGCGCGGAACGCCGCCCGACCTCCCCGATGCCTGACCGTTTCGTGAGTAGGGTGCGCGCATGGACTGGTGGAACGACCTGACCGACTGGATCTCGTCCGACAACGGCTGGCGCGTGATCTCCGGCGCGCTCATCCCGTTCGTCGCGATCGTCGTGGCGGGCGTCATCGCGGCGCTCATCGGCCGCGGGGCGACGAAGCGGGTCGTGGCGATGCAGGAACGCGAAGCGCGGAACGCCGCCGTCGCGGGCATCGTCTCGGCTGCACGCAAGGCCGCGACCTGGGGTTCCCTCGGGCACGACGAGCGCGCGTACGCCGACCACCTCGCCGAGGACGCCGACATCCGACTCCGTCTGCTCCCCGTTGCCGGTGCGCCCCTCGCGGCGAACTGGACGCAGCACGAGATCGCGGACATCAAGAAGAACTCCTCGACTTTCAGCTTCCAGGCGGAGCAGTCGCTCGCCGAGTTCCGTGATCGCATCCTCGAGTGGCAGGCACGACCGAACCGGGCGCGCAAGCTCTTCAAGAGCGACCTCGAGCGCTGGAAGTTCGATTCGCCCGACCCCGACGCCGAGCTGATCACGCGGCAGCAGGACTGGAACGCCGACCAGGCCGCCCCCGCGCGACCCACGGACGCCGGTACGACCACCGCCGTCCCTGCCGAGCGTCCGACGCCGACGACGACCTTCCTCCGGCCCGCTCCGGCGAGCACGCCCGCCCCGGCGAGCACGGCCGCCGCAGCCCCCGGCGCCGGCGCCACCGCCGGCGCTGCTGGCGCAGGCTTCTCGGTCACCCGCGGCGGCGCCGCACCGGTCGACCCGAACGCGACGACGCCGATCTCGGACACCTCCAGCACGAACCGGACGACCCCGATCTCCGACACGAACGCCACGAACGCCACGCGCGCGTACGGCGACGGCGCGACCCGCGCGTACGGCGAGAGCGCGACCCGCGCGTACGGCGACGCCGCCACCCCGACCCGGGCGCCCCTGGGTTCGCCGGCATCGCCCGCCGGCACCCGCGGCTCGACCGCGTCCGGCGCGGACACCGACAACGCCGACGCGGTCGACGACGTCCGGCCGAGCAGCCCTCGCGGCACCGACCGTCCCACCACGGCCCCCCGGAGCAGCGGGCCCCGTGGGGCGGACACGACCGGTCCCGACGCGAGCGCAGCACCGCCGGTCGCCAAGCCGACCTCGGCGGACGCGCACGTCAACCGCACCACGGAGTCCGACGCCCGCGGTGTCGACGCCTCGACGACCGCACACACCCGGTCGATCCCGACCCGCATCGCGGACGGCGCCGCCGAGCCGGCCGATGCGAACGAGACCTCGGAAGCGCCCTACACGCAGCCGATCAGCGCGAGCGAACTCCGTCGCCGCGCTGCCGACGACGACGAGTAGGCAGTCGCCGAACGACACGAAGGCCGCCGTCCCGATGGACGGCGGCCTTCGTCGTGTGTGCCCCCGGCAGGAATCGAACCCGCGGCACGGTGGGTAGAAACCACCTGCTCTATCCACTGAGCTACGGAGGCGGACGGCCCCGATTCTATCCGCGACCCTCACCGAGGTGCTGCACGAACCGGTCGACCTCCCGCTGCGACCGGAGGTGGACGATGCGCAGGTGCGGCGCGGTCTCGACGAGCTCGGGCACCCGACGACGCGTCACGTTCCGGGTGCTGATGCCCCAGCGGAGGATGTGGCCGCGATCAGTGAAGAACGTCCACAGCGACGGTTCGACGTTGCCGTTCCACATCTCGATGCGCCCGAACCGTCGTCGCAGCGTCCGACGCAGCAGCCGCCAGAGCGCCTGGGCCGTCGGCAGGTCGATCCACACGAGGGTGTCCGCCCGCTCCGCGAGCATCGCCCGGACGGAGGTGTACTGCCACTCCGTCACCCACGCGGGTTCGCTCGTGTACCGCTCGACGTCGGCGACGAAGGTGTCCCGCGGGACCCAGCCGGGCCCGTGGTAGAGCGCGTCGATCTCGGTGTGCGGGATCCCGAGGACCCGGCCGATCCGCCCTGCCGTGGTGGTCTTCCCGACGCCCGTGGTGCCGGCGACGAGGACGCGACGGGGCACCGGGTCCAGGGGGTCGTCGGCTCCGAGCACTCGTCGACCCTAGCCCGCGGTGAGGTCGTAGACCGTGACGCCTCCGATCGTCGACGAGGTGAAGGTCGACTCGACCCACTCGGAGATCTTCGACGCCGCATCGCTGCCGCCGTTCGACTGCCCGACGCTACCGGCGATGAAGTAGTGGATCTTCCCGGCAGCGACGTCTGCCTGGAACTCCGCGAGGGTGGGTGACGGGTCCGAGCCGTTGAAGCCGCCGATGGGCATCACCGAGGCGCCGGTCGCGAGCTGGTAGGTCGCGGCACTGTTCGAACCGATGGTGGCGGCGACCCAGGTGTAGTCGTCGGCGTCCTCCAGGAGCGCCTTCCGCAGCGTCGAGGAGACCTCGGTGGACCCGCCGAGCAGACTCCCGGCACCACCGAACCCGCCGCCACCCGCACGACCCGTCCCGGTCCCGGTCCCCGTCCCGGTCCCGCCACCCGTCCCGGTCCCGCCACCGGTCCCGGTCCCGCCACCGGTTCCACCGGTCCCGCCGGCCGCGCCCGCCCCACCCGGTCCACCGGTCCCGCCGGCCGCGCCCGCCCCACCCGGTCCGCCGGTCCCGCCGACGCCACCCGCGCCTCCAGGACCGCCGAACCCGCCGCCACCGCCACCGCGAGCCCCGCCGCCACCAAACCCGCCGCCACCGAACCCGCCGCCCGCGACGGTCGGTCCGGCCGAGGGCAGCGCCCCGGTGTGAGCGGTCGTCACCGTGTCGATCGAGTACGCCGCCGGTCCGAGCAAGCCGGTGACGACCGCGCCGACGACCACGACGCTGCTGATCGGACGGGACCACCTCGCGAGCCCGCCGCCGCGCACCGGCACCAGCACCGCCCCCGCCGTCACCACCCCGACCACGAGCACCACCCACCGGATCCACGGCTGCCAGCCCGACGCCGCCGTCAGCAGGTGCCACTGCCACACCACCGTGACGACCACCGCGAACGCCGCCGTCCCTCGCCACCACCACGACGCGCGCCGCTCCCACAGCACCCCGGCGCCGATGCCCACGAGCCCGGCGATGTACGGCGCGAGCGCGACCGTGTAGTACGGGTGGAAGATCCCGCCCATGAAGCTGAACACCAGCCCGGTCACGAGCAGTGACCCACCCAGCGCGATGACCGTGGCGAGGCGGGAGCGAGCAGAGGGCGTCCGCTGCCGGAACCCGATCGCGACGAGCGCCGCCACGAGCAGGACCAGTGCGGTGGGCAGGAGCCAAGTGATCTGCCCGGCGAACTCCGACCCGAACAGCCGCAGCAGCCCGGTGGCGCCCCAGGAGCCGGCTCCGGCAGTTCCGCCGCCCCCGGTCACGCTGCCGGTCTCGTCGCCGGTGACCCGTCCGAGGCCGTTGTACCCGAAGGTGAGCTCGAGGAACGAGTTCGTCTGCGACCCGCCGATGTACGGGCGGGACGACGACGGCACGAGTTCCACCACGGCGACCCACCACCCGCCGGCGACGACCACGGCGAGGGCTGCCCACAGCAGGTGCACGATGCGCTTCACGAACGGCAGCGACGAGCAGGACAGGTACACGCCGACGAGCACGGGCAGGATGAGGAACCCCTGCAGCTGCTTCGTCAGGAACGCGATCCCGACGGCCACGCCGGCCAGGACGACCCATCGCAGACGTCCGCTCTCGACGCCACGCAGGACGAGCCAGAGTGACAGCACCATGAGCAGGGTGAGCAGTGCATCCGGGTTGTTGAAGCGGAACATCAGGGTCGCGACCGGGGTCGTCGCGAGTGCGGCGCCCGCGACGAGCGCGGCCCCGGCGGAGAACCGCCGCCGGACGATGACGTACAGCAGTGCCACCGTCCCGACGCCCATGAGGGCCTCCGGCACGAGGATCGCCCACGAGTTGAGGCCGAACAGGCGCACGGACAGCTCCATCACCCAGAGGAACGCCGGCGGCTTGTCGACCGTGATCGAGTTGCCCGCGTCCGAGGAGCCGTAGAAGAACGCCTCCCAGCTCTCGCTCCCCGCCTGCACGGCCGCCGAGTAGAACGCGTTCGCGTACCCGTTCACCCCGAGGTTCACCAGGTACAGGACGGCCGTCGCGACCAGCAGGCCGAAGAAGGCAGGACGTTCCCACCGTGCTCGCTGGACGGCGGATGTGCGGGAGCTGATGCGCATGGTCCCAGCGTCACCGGGTCGGCTTTCGGCATCCGTTGGCAGCGCTGTGGAAGCGCCGGGAGGCGCGGCGTGCGTCCGCCGGGTCGGGTTCCGGAACGGTTCGGCGCGCGTCTGCCTGGTGTTCGCCTCCGCGACACCGCGGCTTCGTAGCGTCCCGAGCATGCGCCCCACCGGTTCCGTCGTCGCGGTCGTCCCGGCCCGTGCGGGGTCGAAGGGCATCCCGGGCAAGAACCTCCGCCCCGTCGCCGGGCGCTCCCTGGTCCGTCGCGCGGTGGAGTCCGCCCGAGCAGCGACGACGATCGACACCGTCGTGGTCTCGACGGACGGCGACGCCATCGCGGCCGAAGCCCTGTCCGCCGGCGCCCGGGTCGTCCGGCGTCCGGCAGCGCTCGCCGGGGACGAGGCCTCGTCGGAGTCCGCGCTGCTGCACGTCCTCGACACGCTCGCGGCCGCGGGCGAGGAGCCCGACGTCGTCGTGTTCCTGCAGGCGACCTCGCCGTTCATCGACCCGGCCGACCTCGACGCCGCCGTCACCCGGGTCCGCGACGGCCACGCCGACTCGGTGTTCGCCGCGGCGCCCTCGCACACGTTCCTCTGGCGCATCGGCGCCGACGGCTCCGCCCGCGCCGTGAACCACGACCAGGCCGTCCGCCCCCGGCGGCAGGACCGCGAGCCGGAGTTCCGCGAGACGGGCGCGTTCTACGCCTTCCGGGCCGCCGCCTTCCGCGAGCACCGCCACCGGTTCCACGGCCGCGTCGAACTCGTCGTCGTCGACGGTGCCGGAGCGATCGACGTCGACGACCCGGCCGACCTCGCGCTGGCGTCCGTCCTCGCACCACGGCTCGACCGTCCCGCGCACCGGTCCGACGAACACGCACCAGACCACCGTCCGGCCACCGAGCCGCACGTCCCCGCACCGAACGGAGCACCATGACCGTCACCATCGGCACGTCCACGATCGGCGCGGGCCACCCCGCGTACCTCATCGGCGAGATCGGCCTGAACCACAACGGCGACGTCGACATCGCCAAGCGACTCATCGACGTCGCGGCCGACGCCGGGCTGCAGGCCGTGAAGTTCCAGAAGCGCACGCCGGAGATCTCCACGCCGGAGCACATGAAGCAGACGCCGCGCAGCACGCCGTGGGGCGAGATGACCTACCTCGAGTACCGGTACCGCGTCGAGTTCGACCGCGACCAGTACATCGAGATCGGCGACCACGCCACGCTCCGCGGGCTCGACTGGTTCGCCTCGCCGTGGGACGAGCCGTCGGTCGCCTTCCTCGAGGACCTCAACGTCGTGGCGTACAAGATCGCCTCGGCGTCGGTGACGGACCTCGGACTCCTGGCCGAGGTCGCCGCGACCGGCAAGCCCGTGATCCTCTCGACGGGGATGTCGACGCTCGAGCAGATCGACCGTGCCGTGGAGGCCCTCGGCACCGAGCGACTCGTGCTCATGCACGCCACGTCGACGTACCCGCTCCCCGCCGAGGAGGCGAACCTGCGGATGATCGACACCCTCGCGAACCGCTACGCAGGCGTCCCGGTCGGGTACTCCGGCCACGAGCCCGGGCTGCAGATCTCCATCGCCGCAGTGGCACTCGGCGCGACGGCCGTCGAGCGCCACATCACGCTCGACCGCACGATGTGGGGCTCCGACCACGCCGCGTCGCTCGAACCGCACGGGCTGCAGACGCTCGCGCGCGACGTCCGGATCATCGAGACCGCGCTCGGCGACGGCGTGAAGCGGGTCATGCCCGGCGAGCGGGCACCGCTCGCGAAGCTGCGTCGCGTCGGAGCGTGACGGGCGGGGACCTGGACGCGACCGGCAACGGGGGCGAGTCGAGGGACGGACGGGAGGCGCGCCTCCCGTCCGATGCCCTGCCACGCGTCCGACGCGTGGTCGGTCTGGTCGACACCGACTCGTTCGCGAAGTGGGGCGCCCACCTGCTCGCCACGGCGCCCGCGCACTGGGACCTCGAACTCCTCACGGTGGCGACGCCGCGATCGGCGAGCCGCGCGCAGCTGCGGTCCGCGTTCCGGGGGCTCGACGACCGGCTCGCGCACCTGGCCGCGGCGCCGCCGGAGGCGCTCGAGGTCGACGCCATCGTCGAACGACTCCGGCAGGACCCACCGGACGCCGTGCTGGTGTCCCTGATCGGACCGGTGGCGGAGCTCGTCATCGAGGAGGTCCACCGTCGTGTGCCACGGCGACCCGTCCTCGTGACGGGGCTGCCCGGGATCTCCTACCCGGCGAAGTGGAAGGGCGTGTTCTTCCGGGCGCGCGCCGACCTGTTCGTGCTGCACAGCCACCGCGAGGTCCGCGCCTACGAGGAGCTCGCGACCGAGGGCGGCGTCGAGCCGCACTTCGCGCTCGCGACCCTGCCGTTCGCGCGGCCGTCCGGAGCCGCTGCGAGCCGTGACGGCGCTGCGATCGTCCGCGACTCCGTCGTCTTCGCCGCACAGCCGAGCGTCCCCGTCGAACGTGCCGAGCGGGAGCGTGTCGTCGGGTGGCTCGCCGAGACCGCCCGTCGGCACCCGGAGTGGCGCGTGGTGATCAAGGTCCGTGCCGCCGCCGGAGAGCACCAGACGCACCGCGAACAGGACCCGTACCCGGACCTCGTGCCGACGGACGCGCCGGCGAACCTCGTGGTCGAGAGCGGGCCGATGTCCGCGCACCTCGACCGGGCGGTCGCCCTCGTCACGATCAGCTCGACGGCCGTGCTCGAAGCGGCGGCCCGGGGCATCCCCGCGCTCACCCTGACCGACTTCGGCATCGGGCGACACCTCATCAACGAGGTGTTCGTGGGCAGCGGGCTCGAGGGCGACGCCGTCGACCTGGTGGACGGCCGGTTCGGGACGGTCCGGGCCGAGTGGATGTACGACAACCACTTCCACCCGTATTCGGAGAACGACTGGGCCGAACGAACCGAACGGCTCATGGAGTCCCGCGACGCCGGGGTCCTGCGCGACCGACCGGCGGCACGCCGGAGTCGCGGTGGCGTGCTCCGTCGGGCCTGGGAGCGGAAGAACGCACTCGGGCCGGACGACCGGAGTGTCCTCGGGGCCGTGGCGCTGCTGATCGGGGCGCCGGTGCGGGCGCTGAAGCGGGTCGTCCGGCAGGTGCGGCGGGTGGTGCGGCCGGCGGAGGTGCCGGTGTTGCTCGCGCCGACGAGTCAGCGTGTCAGTGGGTCCGGGTCGGGCAGGGCCGCGTCCGGAGGGGCCGCGTCCGGTGGTGGCCCGTCAGACCGCCTTGGCGATCGCGAGGAGCAGTTGGTCCCGGGTCGGGACGCCGGCTGACCGGAAGACCTCGGCACCGTCGTCCCGCCGCACGATGATCGTGGGGGTCGACCGGATGCCGAGGTCCTCCGCCTGGTCGGGGTGGTTCGCCACGTCGCGCTCGGTCACGTGCAGCCCGGGGACGAGCTCGGACGCCTCGGCCGACACCCGGCGGGCGGCGGCGCACGGGGCGCAGAACGAGGACGTCCAGAGGTCGAGCTGCATGTGGTCCTGCAACGCGGGCGCGGCCGGATCTACTCCCGGTGCGTGTGGTGCGGCGCTGTTGCTTACTCGCGGTCGAACTCGCCGCTGCGGTCCCCGCGGTCCGCGAGGTCGTCCACCGGGTCGGACTCCCCCGGCACGTACTCGAACTCGGCCGAGGTCTGGTCGAGCACCTGGCGGGACTTCGTCATGCGGTAGGTGAACGCGGTCTGGAGTCCCTCGACGTCGGCGAACACCGTGACCTCGTCGTCCAGCGCGTCGCTCGTGGCCGTGCGGGTGTCGGTCGTGCCGTCGAAGGGTCCGCCGTGGAAGATCGCGGTGTACTCGTCGCCTTCGTGGATGGTGATGTCGCTCATGCATCCCTTCTACCAGGGACCGCCTGTTGACACATTCATAGCCTCGCTATATATTTTGGCTATGGAATCACCGCGTGAACAGACGATCGAGACGCTCCTCGTCTCCGTCAACCGCCTGATCCGCACCGCAGCGCAAGCGACGGGGAACACCACGTCCTCCGCCGTCTGGCGCACGCTCGGCATCCTCGAGACCGACCAGCCGCTCCGCCTCGGCGAGCTCGCTGCCGCCTCCCGCGTCGCGCAGCCCACGATGACCCGACTCGTCGCGGGCATGCTCGCCGACGGACTCGTGTCCCGCAGCGTCGACCCCGACGACTCCCGCGGGCAGCTCATCGAGCTCACCGACGCCGGCCGTGAACGCCTGGCGTCCTGGCGGGTCACCCTCACCCGGACGGTCGGCCCGCTCTTCGCCGACCTGTCCGACGACGAGTGGGACACCCTGCACGACGCCGTCGAGGTCATCGCCGCCCGAACCTCCACCGCCACCAGAACGGAGACCCACGCGTGAACGCCCACGCACCCGCCGCACAGTCCGGCAGCATCCTCAAGCAGTCATCGGCGGTCTGGGCGATCGCCTTCGCCTGCGTCGTCGCCTTCATGGGCATCGGCCTCGTCGACCCGATCCTCCCCGCGATCGCCTCGTCCCTCAAGGCCACCGCGGCGCAGACCGAGCTCCTCTTCACGAGCTACCTCGCCGTCACCGGTGTCGCGATGTTCTTCACCAGCTGGGTGTCCAGCCGCATCGGCGCGAAGAACACCCTGCTCATCGGCCTCGCCCTCATCGTGCTCTTCTCGGTGCTCGCGGCGACGTCGAACAGCGTGTGGACGATCATCGACTTCCGCGCGGGCTGGGGTCTGGGCAACGCGCTCTTCATCTCCACCGCGCTCGCGACGATCGTCGGCGCAGCCTCCGGTGGCACCGCGTCCGCGATCATCCTGTACGAGGCGGCGCTCGGCCTCGGCATCGCCGTCGGCCCGCTCGTCGGCGGCCTGCTCGGCTCCGTCAGCTGGCGCGGCCCGTTCTTCGGCGTCACGACGCTCATGGCCATCGCGTTCATCGCCATCGTCACGCTCCTCAAGACGAAGAACCTCGAGAAGCCCACGCCGACCAAGCTCTCCGCGCCGTTCCGCGCACTCGGTCGCCCGGCACTCACCGCCCTCGCCGTCACCGCGCTCTTCTACAACATCGGCTTCTTCGTCCTGCTCGCCTACACGCCCTTCCCGCTCGGCTTCGGCGCACTCGGCATCGGCTTCACCTTCTTCGGCTGGGGCGTCGGCCTCGCGATCACCTCGGTCTGGGTCGCCCCGATGCTCACCGCACGACTCCGCCGCACCACCGTGCTGAAGATCGCGCTCCCGCTGCTCGCGCTCGACCTGTTCGCCGCCGCCGTGGTCGTGCAGTCGCAGGTGGGCCTGATCATCTGCGTCATCATCGGCGGCCTCGTGCTCGGCGTCCTCAACACCGTGCTCACCGAGTGCGTCATGGAGGCCACCGACCTCCCCCGCTCCGTCGCCTCGAGCGCGTACTCCGCGGTGCGCTTCATCGGCGGTGCGATCGCCCCACCCGTGGCCACCCTGCTCGCCGACCAGTTCGCCCCGTCGGCCGCGTACGTGTTCGCCGGGCTGTCCGTCGCCGTCGCGTTCGTCGTCGTGGTGTGCACCACGCGCGTGCTGCGCCGGGTCGACGACGGCGCCGAGCCCGAGCCCGTCGAGGCCGAGGCCATCGCCGCCGGCGAGATGGCGTAGCCCCCGCCTCGGCGCCGGCGTCCGCGGCCGCGCTTCGCGCTCCGCGAGCGGGCGAAGTACGTCCCGCTCACCCGCCGCCCCCAGCACCTTCCGCCCGCTCGCGCGCTCACCCGCGCGAGCGGGCGTTTTCCGTCCCGGTCGCACTCCGCACCCCTCGCATTCCGCCCGCTCGCGGGTCCCGGGGTGACCGCCTGGAGGCGCGGGTCAACCCCCGAGACCGGCACCGCGCCTCCAGGCACTCGCGCCCACCCCGCGAGCGGGCGAAACACGCCCGCTGTCCCCGAGCCCTCCCCGCAGGTTTCGCCCGCTCGTCGCACCGGCCCCGCGAGCGGGCGAAATCGGGCTCGGTCGCGCCCCGCAGCCTGCGTATTCCGCCCGCTCGCCGCACCGGCCACGCGAGCGGGCGAATCCTGCGCGGCCCACGCCCCGCACCCCGCGCATTCCGCCCGCTCGCGCAGGTGGCACGGGCGCCGCCTGGAGGCGCGGGTCGCCCCCGAGACCGGCGCCGCGCCTCCAGGCACTCGCGCTCATTCCGCGCCACGAGCGGGCGAAGAACGTCTGGACCGCACCCCGCAGCGCGCACATACCGCCCGCTCGCGCACCCCGCGCCACGAGCGGGCGAATACGTCCCAGCCGCGCCCCTCAGCGCGCACATACCGCCCGCTCGCGGGCCGGGCGGGCCGCGAACGGCCGGGCGCGCGGGCGGAAAGCGACCCCGCCCCGCCGCGGAATAGGATCGACACCATGGCAACTGCGAACGACCGCCTCGTCTGGATCGACTGCGAGATGACGGGCCTCGACCTCGAGGTCGACGAACTCGTCGAGGTGGCCGTGGTCGTCACCGACTTCGACCTCGTCCCCGTGCACCCCGGCTTCGACATCGTGATCAAGCCCGACCAGTCGGCACTCGACAACATGAACGAGTTCGTCACGAACATGCACACCACCTCGGGGCTGCTCGAGGAGATCCCGAACGGTGTGAGCCTCGCGGACGCCGAGTACCAGGTGCTCGAGTACATCCTCGAGCACGTCCCCGCCGAGGGCTCCGCTCCCCTCGCGGGCAACACCATCGGCACCGACCGATCGTTCCTGTCGAAGTACATGCCCCGCGTCGACGGACACCTGCACTACCGCAGCGTCGACGTGTCGAGCATCAAGGAGCTCTGCCGCCGCTGGTTCCCGCGCGTGTACTTCAACGCGCCGGAGAAGCACGGTGGGCACCGTGCCCTCGCGGACATCCTCGAGTCCATCCGCGAGCTCGAGTACTACCGCCGCGCGGGCTTCGTGGCCGAGCCCGGCCCCACCTCGGACGACGTCAAGGCCGTCGCGAGCGAGGTCGTCGCCAAGTGGGAGCCGCGGCTCGCGCAGTAGGACACACCGCCTGCGGCGCCTCCAGGAGGCGCGGCTCACCCCTCGTGTTCTGACCCGCCTCCGGCATGTACTACTATTGAGTGGTCGCGCCGGTCGCCCGGTGTGCACATGGTGGATATAGCTCAGTTGGTAGAGCGCCTGGTTGTGGTCTAGGAGGTCGCGGGTTCGAGACCCGTTATTCACCCCAGTGCTGGTGCAGATCAGCGGAAGGCCCCGGTCCCTTGGACCGGGGCCTTCGTCGTACACAGGACCGGCTGGGTGCACAGGACCGCCTGCGTGCATACGACATGTGGAGAACTTCCGGTCGCACGCTCGCATCTGGTGCACTCGAACGGTGTTCAACCTCGTGCGGAAACTCTGGCCGAACCTCGCTCGCGAGTTCTGGCTCAACACCGTGTGCAGCTCCCGGCTCGTCCCGTCACAGGCACGGTTCCTCCTGCTCCGGCTCGGCGGGCTCCGACTCCGGCGGAGCACGGTGCTGCACGGCGTGGAGTGGTTCGGCAGCGGGCGGGTCACCTTCGAGCGGGGTGTGATCCTCAACCGGGGCGTGGTCGTGAACCACAGCGGCGGGCTCTACATGGCCGAGAACTCCGGTCTCGGCCCGGGGACCCTCGTCATCACGGCGTCGCACGAGATCGGCCCTCCGACGAAGCGGTGGGCTGCCGGCACGACCGCTCGGGTGGTGATCGGCAAGGGTGTCTGGGTCGGCGCGAACGTGACGATCCTGCCCGGGGTGCGCATCGGCGACGGCTGCATCATCGGGGCGGGATCCGTCGTCAGTCGTGACTGCCTCCCGGACGGCATCTACGCCGGCGTCCCCGCCCGCAGGCTCCGCGACGTGGTGCCGGCCCCGTGACCGCGCGTCCGCCGCCGGGCCGGACGGGGTTCCACCAGCGCGGTGTGGCACGATCGGCGACGTGATGGAGATGTCCGCCGACGCGTTCGAACAGCTCGTGACCGACGAACTCGACCTGCTGCCGGACGAGATGGTCGACGGCCTCGACAACGTGGTGTTCGTCGTCGAGGACGAACCGGAGAACGGCGAAGAGCTCTTCGGCGTGTACGACGGCATCGCGGCGACCGAGCGCGGGCAGTACGGCTTCGGCGAGCTCCCGGACCGCATCGTGGTGTTCCGGAAGCAGCACCTCGCCGAGTGCGACACGCTCGAGGAGCTCAAGGACGAGGTCCACACCACGCTCGTGCACGAGATCGGGCACTTCTACGGCATCGACGACGAGCGCCTCCACGAGCTCGGCTGGGCGTAGCCGGACCCGCGGCGCGCCCGCGCCCACGCCCACGCCGCCCGAGTCTCGGCTGGGCGGACACTTTCGTGGCGGTGCGGGCGCGAAACTGTCCGCCGGGCCGAGTCTCGCCACCCGCCCGCCCCAGCGCCTCAGAACCGCGTCGGCCCCACCTCGTGGTACTTCTCCCACGCGTCCACCGGCCCCCGCCCGTGCAGCGCGTACTCCCCCACGAGCCGCTCCTTGTAGACCGCCGGGTTGTGCGACGCCACGACCCGGGCGTTCCGCCAGTGCCGGTCCAACGCCCGCGTGCGATCGGCCGCCGAGGCCCCACCGACCTCGAACAGCTCCGATGCCGCCCGGAGCACCCGCGGCCCGACCTCGATCTGCGCCTGGTAGACCGCGTTCTCGGCGGCGTCCAGCAGGGCACGGTCGACGCCGGCCCCGGGCTCGTTCGTCCCCACGACCCCGTCGAGCAGCCCGGCCGCGGCGACGACGAGCGACCGGGCCGTGAACGCCCCGGCCGACAACCGACCGAGCACGGCCAGCACCTGCGGGTCGTCCCCGGGCCGCGCGGCGTTCGCGTGGATGTACGTCCGGGTCCGCGGTCGCACGAACGCGACGGCGTCGTCGGACACCGCCTGCCCGATCCCGGCGAGGACCGCCAGCAGGTACAGCTGGTAGAAGGCCTGGATGTGCGACAGCGGGGCGTCCTTGTACGCCGACACCACCGAGGGGTCGACCGACACCCCGTCGAACACCGTGGTGCCGGACGCGGTCAACCGCTGCCCGAACCCGTCCCAGTCGTCGACCGAGGTCACGCCGACCGCATCGGTCGGGACCGCGAACGTGACCCGGTCGCCGTCCCGGTCCGCCGCGAGGTAGATCCAGTCCGAGTAGAGCGTCCCGGTCGAGTAGAACTTCCGGCCGTCGAGACGGACGGACCCGTCCTCGGCGACGCGCACCGTGGTGGAGATGTCGGCGAGCGTCGTCCCGGTCCGCTCCGACGTCGCGTTCCCGATGATCGCCCCGTCGACGATCCGCTGCAGCCACTCGTCCCGAACGGCCGACGACGGCCGGAGGAGCACGAGTTCGGTGTACCCGAAGTGCCCGCGCCACAGGTGCGCGATGTTCGAGTCGGCAGCGGCGAGGTCGGCGACGAGGTGCACGAGTTCGACGAGCGTCACGCCGAACCCGCCACGGTCCTCCGGCACGCGGAGCCGTCCGAACCCGGCATCGGCGAGCGCACGGACCTCGTCGTGCGGCAGCGGCCGGTCCCCCGGCGTCCCGGACGCCAGTTCGCGGTCAACGGCCCCCTCGCGGATGCGGTCGAACAGCGGCCGGAACCGAGCGCGCAGCTCCGTCAGACGGCTGGTCCCGGTGCCGCCTTGGAGGGACGGCTCGCCCCCGGTGGTCGTCGTCGCGTCGGTCATGCGGTCACCTCCACGGCGTCGCGCGCGGCGTCCGCGCCGGTTCCGGCAGCTCCGCCCGTGAACGCTCCCCGCCACCGCCGCGCCGGGTGGCTCTCGGGCAGCTGCGGGTGGCCGAAGAGCTTCTCGCGCAACGTCCCCTCGCGGTACTCGGACTGCATCAGTCCGCGTTCCTGCAGGGTCGGGGCGATGTGGTCCACGAACTCCTCGTAGGAGCCGGGCAGGGTCCAGTTGATGACGTTCACCCCGTCGACCCCGGCGCGCTGCCAGTCGGCGAGCTCGTCGGCGATCTGCTCGGGCGTCCCGACCACGCGGGCACGGAGCTTCGCGGACAGCCGGGCGAGGTCGGCGATCGTCGGCTCCCGGTCGCCGGCGGCCTCCCGGAGCCACTGCAGGTGCGACTGGCCGGCGTGCGTGCGGACCTCGGAGAGCGGCGTCTCGGGGTCGAGGGGGTCGCCGGTGTCGGGGTCGAACCCGAGGTTCGAGTGCACGAGGAAGCCGTCGGCCGCGAGGTACTCGTCGATCTCCGCTTCCTTCGCCTTCGCCTCGGCCTCGGTGGCCCCGGTGACGAACGTCAGTCCGAGGAAGAAGGCGATGTCGTCCCGCTGCCGCCCCGCTGCCGAAGCGAGGTCACGGGTCTCGCGGATGAGCTGCTCGGTGGCGTCGCGGTTCGACGTCAGGATGAACTGGGCCTCGGCGTTCCGCGCGGCGAAGGCACGGCCGGCCGGCGAGGACCCCGCCTGGAAGAGCACGGGCGTCCGCTGCAGCGACGGTGCCGACAGGTGCGGGCCCTGCACGTCGTAGCGCTTCCCGTGGTGGTCGATGCGGTGCACCTTGTCGGGGTCGGCGTAGCCGCGCACCGGGTCCTTGAGCACGGCGCCGTCATCCCACGACCCCTCCCAGAGCTTCGCGCAGACCTCGAGGTACTCCTCGGCCCAGACGTAGCGTTCGTCGTGCTCCTCGAGCCGGTCGGCGCCGAAGTTCCGCGCGGCGCTGTCGAGGGCGCTCGTGACGACGTTCCAGCCGATCCGGCCCCGGGTGATGTGGTCGAGGGTGGAGACCTTGCGGGCGAAGTCGAACGGGTGCGACTGGATGACGCTCGACGTGAACGCGAGCCCGAGGTGCTCCGTCGACACGGCGAGCGCCGAGAGCAGGACGGACGGGTCGTTCGAGGGGATCTGCAGCCCCTCGCGCAGGTTCGTCGAGTAGTCGCCGCGTCCGGGGCCGTACGTCCCGACGACGTCCGCGAAGAACATCGCGTCGAACTTCCCGCGCTCGAGGGTCTTCGCGAGGTCGGTCCACAGCGTCACGTCGTCGAAGTCGGCCTGGCGGGCGTCCGGGTGCCGCCAGAGGCCGTGCTGGATGTGCGACGTCGTGTTCATGACGAAGGCCGCGAAGCGCAGCGGGCGGTTCGGTGCATCGCTCATGCGGTCCATGTTCCCCGCCGTCGTGTCGCGGGAGGGCGTGACGTGACCTCGCGTTACGCGGGGTGTTCCCCGAGGTGCGCGACGCGACCATGCTCCTGAGGGTGCCGAACTCGACCACCGCAGCCGCGCCTCCAGTCCGTTCCACCGCACCGTCGACCACCGCGACCCGCCGTCGCGTCGCCCTGGCGTCCTTCGTCGGGACGACCGTGGAGTACTACGACTTCTACCTGTACGCGACCGCGTCCGCGCTCGTGTTCGCGCCCACGTTCTTCCCCTCCGTGACCCCTGCGGTCGGCGTCATCGCGTCCTTCGCGACCTACGGTGTCGGGTTCGTCGCCCGCCCGCTCGGCGGGATCATCGCCGGCCACCTCGGTGACCGGATCGGGCGGAAGAAGCTGCTCGTCGCGTCGCTCGTGCTGATGGGGATCGCGTCGACGCTGATCGGGGTCATCCCCTCGGCCGCGACGATCGGCGTCGGTGCCGTCGTCGCGCTCGTGGTCCTGCGGCTGCTGCAGGGTGTCGCGGCCGGCGCCGAGTGGGGTGGGTCGGCGCTGCTGTCCGTCGAGCACGCACCCGAGCGGCACCGCGGACTGTTCGGGGCGTTCACGCAGATGGGGTCCGCAGGCGGCATGCTCCTCGCGACCGGTGTCTTCACGCTCGTCCGGGGGCTGCTCGGCACTGAGGCGTTCCTGGCGTGGGGCTGGCGGCTGCCGTTCCTGTTCTCGGCGGTGATCGTGGCCGTCGGGCTCGTCATCCGGCTCGGCGTGCAGGACGCGCCGGTCTTCCAGGAGCTGCGCGCCTCCGGGAACGTCGAGCGGTTCCCGGTGTGGCAGGCGATCCGGCGGCACCCGCGGGCGATCCTCGTCACCGCGGGGCTGCGGCTCGTGCAGCCGGCGCTGTACTCGATCCTCACGACCTACTCGCTGACGTACCTCGGGTCGGTGCGAGGCCCGTCCGGCGCTTCGGCCGGGCTCCAGGCCGTGCTCGTCATCTCGGCGGTGTCGCTCGTGTCGACGCCGTTCTGGGGCTGGCTGTCCGACCGGGTCGGCCGCCGGGTGCTGACGATCTGGTCGGCGGTGGGGATCGCGGTGCTCATCTGGCCGTTCTTCGCGTTCCTCGACGCGGGGCCGCTCGTGCTGCTGCCACTCGTGGCGCTGATCGGGATGTGCGTGTTCCACGACAGCATCTACGGGCCCCAGGCGGCATGGTTCGCGGAGCAGTTCCCGACCGGTCGGCGCTACTCGGGGATGTCGCTCGGGTACCAGATCGGGTCGATCTTCTCGGTGGGGCTCACGCCGTTGCTCGCGGCCGTGTTCGTCGAGCTCGGTGGGGGCTCGCCGTGGATCCTGTGCGGGTACCTCGGGGTGTACGCGGTGCTCTCGATCGTCGCGGCGGTGTTCGCGGTGGACCCGGTGGCGGCGGCCCGGCGGGGTGCGGTTTCGGGCTGAAGTTTCGGGCTGAGGTTTCGCGCTGAGCGACACATCACGGGCGCGATCGGGCGTGAACTGTCGCCCAACGCGTGAACTCGCCGGCCGCCCGCGCCGGGCCGGGCGCCGGGCCGCGCGCCCGCGCGCGCCGCACGCCCCGCGCGCGCCGCCCCGCACGCGCCGCGCCCTACGTCCGCAGCACCACGTCCGCCAGCTCCGCCGGCCGCTCGGCAGCGATGAACGCGGCCTCCTGCGCCGCCCACCGGTCCCACTCCCGCGCGAAGGACTCACCGTCACGCCCGATCGCCCGCTCCCACCGGGTGTCGTCGTCGGCCTCGAGCCACACCCGCAACGACGCGAGCGGCGCCGAGCCCCGGGACAGCGCACCGCACCCCTCGACCACGATCGGCCGCCCGGGGTCGACGGCGGCCCACTCCGCCGGGCACGACGTCGCCCAGTCCCACCGTCGGTAGCCGGAGCGTTCGCCGAGGACGTCGGTCACCACGGCCTCCGCGGCGGCCCGCAACCCGTCCCATCCCGGGTAGACGTCGTCGAGGTGGACGACCTGCGCGCCGAGCCGCTCCGCCAGGGAGTCGCCGAGCGTCGTCTTGCCCGTGCCCGACCTGCCGTCGACGAGCACGACGAGTCGCGTTCCGGAGGCGGCCGCGACCCCGGCGGCCGCGGCGGCGAGGCCCTCGACGAGCGAGTCGTCGGGACCGGCCGTGCCGTCGGCTCCGCGCGCGCCGCCCACGTCGGGTTCCCCCTCAGGCACGCCACGTCCCCGCGCCCACGGCCACCAAGATCGACACGACGCCGATCCCGACGAGCACGCCGACCATGGCCCACTCCGGCCCCGCGAACCGCACACTCCGCGCCCACGTCCGCCGCCCGGGAGCGCCGAATCCCCGCGACTCCATCGCCACCGCCAGCGTCGTCGCCCGCCGCAGCGCCAGCACGAGCAGCGCGAACGCCATCGACGCGCCACGCCGCAGCCGTCCGGTGTCCGCGACGCCGCGGGCCCGACGGGCCATGCCGAGCTGTCGCCAGTCGTCCCCGAGGAGCGTCATCATCCGGATCGCCGCGAGCGCCCCGAGCACGAACCGTGCCGGCAGCCGCAGGAGCTGCGCGAGCCCGTCCGCGAGGTCGGTCGGGTCCACCCGCACGAACAACGCCACCGCCGGCAGCCCGATCGCCAGGACACGGAGCGCCGTCGCCAGCGCGAGTGCGAGCGACCCGTCGGTGACGTGCGCGAACCCGAGGTCGAACCAGGACCGACCGGACGGCCGCCCGTACAACGCGATGCTCAGCGCGGTCAGCGGCACCGCGACCAGGACCGGCGAGGTCCGCAGCAGCAGGGTGCGGGGCGGGATCCGCAGGAGCGGCAGGAGCAGGAGTTCGAGACCGAGCGCGACCGCCGCGGACACGACGTCGAGGCTGAGCACCAGGCACACGCCGAGCGCGAGGACGCCCAGCAGCGAGGCCACCGGCTGGACGCCGCGGACGCCGCGTGCACGCGTGGTGCCGTCGGGTGGTCCAGGAGGCGCGGCTCGTCCGGGCAGACCGGCCGCGGCCTGGTGCGCGGTCACGGTTGCACCTCCGTGGCCGGGTCGCGCAGGTCGGCGGCCGGCCCGACGGCGGTCGCCCCCGTCGCCCCTGTCGCCCTCGTCGTCCCTGTCGCCCCGAGCACGACCTCGTCCGCGTCGAGCGCGCGGACGAGGTCCTGGTCGTGCGTCACGGCGACGATCGCCGTGCCGGAGTCGGCGAGTTCGCCGAGCCGGTCCACCACGGCCTGCCAGGTCGCCCGGTCCTGACCGGAGGTCGGCTCGTCGAGCACGACGACGGGCGGCCGGGAGGCGATGACCGTCCCGATCGCCAACCGCCGCTGCTCACCGCCGGACAGCGTGAAGGGGTTGGCGTCGGCGAGGTGCGCGAGGCCGAACGCGTCGAGGAGCTCGTCGACCCGGGCGTCGACGTCCGCCGCGCCGAGGGCGCGGGGGCCGACGGCCAGCTCCTCACGCACGGTGCGGGCGACGAACTGGTGCTCGGGGTCCTGGAAGACCGTGCCGATCCGACCGGCCAGCTGCCTGCTCGTCCACGCGGCGGGGGCGTCACCGATGCCGTCGGCGAGTGCCGTGCCCGCGCGGAGCGTCCCCGCGGCGGGGCGCAGGAGCCCGGCGAGCGTGAGGCCGAGCGTCGACTTGCCGATGCCGTTCGGCCCGGTGACCGCGAGGACCCGTCCGGCCCGGACGTCGAGGTCGATCCCGCTCCCGACCGGCTGCCGCCTGCCCCTGGCGGTCCCGAGCCCCCGCGCCGCGAGCAGCATCGGGTCCCGATCGCCGAGCGGGCGGAATGCGTGCGGTCCCCCGCGGACCGTCCCGTGCATTTCGCCCGCTCGCGGTCCCGCGGCGCCGAGCGGGCGGATTCCATCCGGTCCCCCGTGGTCGGCCCCGTGCATTTCGCCCGCTCGCGGAGACAAGCGGGTACCCCGACGCGCGGAACCCTGTTCGGGCTCGGACCCGGGCACCCAGACGCCGGCGGCGGTCAACGCCGGACCGTGCTCGGCGAGCACGTCCGCAGGCGCACCGTCCGCGACGACACCCCCGGCCGGCTCCAGCAGCACGAGTCGGTCGACCAGGTCCAGCCAGGTGCCGATGCGGTGCTCGACGACGAGCAGCGAGCACCCGGTCTCGTCGAGCAGCGCCCGAACGGCGTCGTGCACCTGCACCACACCGGAGGGGTCGAGGTTCGCGCAGGGCTCGTCGAGCACGAGGGCACCCGGGCGCATGGCGAGCACGCCCGCGAGCGCCAACCGCTGCCGCTGCCCGCCGGAGAGCATCGTGGTGGACCGGTCGAGCGGCAGGTCGAGCCCGACGACGTCGAGGGCCGACCGGACGCGCTGCCAGATCTCGTCCCGCGGGACGCCGGCGTTCTCGCAGCCGAACGCCACGTCGTCGCCGACGCGGGACATCACCGTGTGCGCCTCGGGGTCCTGCATGACGAGGCCGACGCGCCCGCGGACCGCGCGCGGTTCGGCACCGTCGACGAGGACCGAACCCTGGACGGAGGCCGCGGTGTCGTCGGTGGCGTCCGGCTCGTCCGGGAGCACGCCCGCGACCGCCCGCAGCAGCGTCGACTTGCCGGCGCCCGAGGGACCGACGATCGCGACCCGCTCCCCCGGCTCGACGGTCAGGTCGACGCCCCGGACGGCCCAGGCGTCACGTTCCGCGTACCGCCAGCCCCAGTCGGAGAAGGTGACCCGCGCGGCTGCCACGGTCACGCGACGGTGCGAGGACCGCGTCTGGAGTGCTCACGGCCCGCCGCGAACGACGACAGGACGCCGGTCGCGGCGAGCGCTCGGACGAGGAACCACGAGCCGACGCCCGCGATCAGCGCACCGGAGACGATCGCCGAGACGACGTAGACGACCTTGAACGCCAGGTCGAGTCCGGGGTACCAGAGGACCGTGTCGTTCAGCCCGAGCGCCAGCCCGGCCGCGGCACCGGCGAGCACGACCACCGGCAGGCGGTACACGCGGTACAGGAAGAGCGCGAGCACCAGCTCGGCGCCGAGGCCCTGCACGAGGCCGGCCTCGAGCGTCAGCCAGCCCCACTGCGTGCCGAGGAGCGCCTCGACCGAGGCGGCAACCATCTCGGCGTAGAGGGCCGCTCCGGGCTTCCGGACGATGATCGCGACGACGGGCCCGGCGAGCAGCCACACCCCGCCGAAGAGCGCCTGCGTGCCGGGGAGCACGAGCGCGGCGACGGCGCTGATCGGCTCGTAGCCGAACTCCCAGAGCTTGAAGACGACACCGATCGCGACGGCGAGCACGCTCGCCACGACGATGTCGACGACCCGCCAGCGCAGCGAGCGCCTGACGGGGGTGGACGGAACAGCAGTGTGCGTGCTCGTGGACATGGCCCTGGACTCCTCCCTGCGCCGGCATGATCCGGATCAGGTTCGACGGTCGGAGCGCCACTCGCTCCCTCTCAGCCCGGCGATCCCGGACTCCCGTGTGTGTCCCGCCATTGTAGACGTGGTCGCGACCCGGTGACGGATCGCGACCACAGGACGTCCTGGAGGCGCAGGGCGGGCCCGCACCGCGCCTCCAGGTCCGTCAGTGGGTCACTTCTTCAGGACGCGGACCAGCTTGCGCAGGACGGTGCCGGTCACCCAGATGACCGGGACGCTCACCGCGAGGAGGGAGATGAGGTTCGGCTCGAACTCGAGGTCCTTGCCGGGGCGTCGGACGTAGGCGCCGATCGGGATGGAGACGGCACCGCCGCCTCCGCCACCGTTGTCGTCGCCGTCCCCGCCCCCACCGAAGCCGAACCAGCCGAGGGACACCGGGATGAGGGTCTGGTCGCCGACCTCGACCGGCTCCCCGTAGTTCGTGGACACGCCGACGGGGCGTACCTTCTCTGCGATCTGCGTGACGATGTTGGCCATGCGCGCGACGCTACTCGCCCGTTCCTCCACAGGCAGAGCTGCCCGCGCATCCGTCCACGGCCGGAGCTTGTCTGCGGACGCGGTCGGCTCCCGCCGATATGTTGGCGGGACCCACACCTGGAGGACCGTTTGCACACCTGGCCCGGCAACCCGTACCCGCTCGGGGCGACCTACGACGGAAGCGGCACGAACTTCGCCCTCTTCAGCGAGGTCGCCGAACGCGTGGAACTCTGTCTCTTCGACGACGACGGGAACGAACAGCGCATCGACCTCGTCGAGGTCGATGCGTACGTCTGGCACGCCTACCTCCCGAACGTCGGCCCCGGGCAGCAGTACGGCTTCCGGGTGCACGGCGAGTACGCCCCCGAGAAAGGGCTCCGCGCCAACGCGAACAAGCTGCTCCTCGACCCGTACGCCAAGGCGACCAGCGGGGACATCGACTGGGACCAGGCGCTCTTCTCGTACACATTCGGCGACCCGGACTCGACCGACGACCAGGACTCGGCGCCCCACATGATGAAGGGCGTCGTCATCAACCCGTTCTTCGACTGGCAGGGCGACCGGGCTCCTCGGATCCCCTACGGCGAGACGGTGATCTACGAGGCACACGTCAAGGGCCTCACCGAGACGCACCCCGACGTGCCCGAGGAACAGCGGGGGACGTACGCGGGTGTCGCGCACCCGGCCGTGATCGCGCACCTGCAGCGGCTCGGCGTCACCACGCTCGAACTCATGCCCGTGCACCAGTTCGTCAACGACTCGACCCTGCAGGACAAGGGGCTGTCGAACTACTGGGGCTACAACACGATCGGGTTCTTCGCGCCGCACTCGCACTACTCGTCCTCGGGCGACCACGGACAGCAGGTGCAGGAGTTCAAGGCGATGGTCCGCGAACTGCACCGTGCCGGCATCGAGGTCGTCCTCGACGTGGTGTACAACCACACGGCCGAGGGGAACCACCTCGGACCGACGCTGTCCTTCCGCGGGATCGACAACGCCGCCTACTACCGCCTCGTCGAGGACGACAAGCGGTACTACATGGACACCACGGGCACGGGTAACTCGCTCAACGTCGGGCACCCGCACTCGCTGCAGCTCATCATGGACTCGCTGCGGTACTGGGTCACCGAGATGCACGTGGACGGCTTCCGCTTCGACCTCGCGGCCGCCCTGGCGCGTGAGTTCTACGAGGTGGACCGGCTGGCGGCGTTCTTCGAACTGGTCCAGCAGGACCCGATCGTGTCCCAGGTGAAGCTCATCGCCGAGCCGTGGGACGTCGGCCCCGGTGGCTACCAGGTCGGCAACTTCCCGCCGCAGTGGTCCGAGTGGAACGGCAAGTACCGCGACACCGTCCGCGACTTCTGGCGGGGAGAGCCGTCCACCCTCGGCGAGTTCGCCTCGCGGATCTCCGGCTCGGCCGACCTCTACGAGCACGACGGCCGAACGCCCAAGGCGAGCATCAACTTCATCACGGCGCACGACGGCTTCACGCTGTACGACCTCGTCGCCTACAACGAGAAGCACAACGAGGCCAACGGCGAGGACAACAACGACGGCGAGAGCCACAACCGGTCGTGGAACTCCGGTGCCGAGGGCCCGACCGACGACGAGTCGATCAACGCCCTGCGGCTGCAGCGCCGACGGAACTTCCTCGCGACGCTGCTGCTCAGCCAGGGCGTGCCGATGATCGCCCACGGTGACGAGCTCGGACGCACGCAGTCCGGCAACAACAACGTGTACGCCCAGGACTCCGCGCTGAGCTGGATCGACTGGGACGCCGCCGACGACGACCTCATCCAGTTCACGGCCGACGTCGTGAAGCTCCGGCACGACCACCCGACGTTCCGCCGCACGCGGTACTTCAACGGGCGTCCGGTCCGCCGCGGGCAGGACGAGCCGCTGCCGGACGTCGTGTGGCTCACGCCCTCCGGCGACGCCATGGAACCCGAGGACTGGGACTCCGGCTTCGGCAAGAGCGTCGGCATGTACCTGAACGGCAACGGGATCCGCGGGCGCGACTCCCGCGGCGAGCGTGTCACCGACGTCGCCTTCATCACGTACTTCAACGCGCACGACGACACCGTGACGTTCACACTGCCCCCCGAGGAGTATTCGCCGGGCTGGACGGTGCGGATCGACACCGCCGAACCGGGTGCGCGTGACGAGGTCCTCGACGCCGGCACGCCGCTCGACGTCCCGGCACGCTCGATGATCGTGCTGCGGGCCGAGCCCGACCACGAGGTCACGGTGACCCCGGTGGACACCGACTCGTCACGACCGGCCACGGCGGCACCGCAGGACGCCGTCACACCGGTGAACCCCGCCGGCGCCACGGCTCCCTCCGCCACGAGCGGCGGCCAGCAGTGACCGCCCGGCGCGTCCCGACCTCGACGTACCGGCTGCAGGTCACGCCGGACTTCGACCTGTCGGCCGCGCGCGACGTCGTCGACTACGTGCGCGACCTCGGCGCGGACTGGCTCTACCTCTCCCCGGTGCTGCAGGCCGAGCCCGGGTCCCAGCACGGCTACGACGTCGTCGACCACGGCCACGTCGACACCGAGCGGGGCGGTGACGAGGCGCTCCGAGCGCTCGCCGACGCCGCCCACGCCGTGGGACTCGGCGTCCTGGTGGACGTCGTGCCGAACCACGTCGGTGTGGCCACGCCCGAGGTGAACCCGTGGTGGTGGTCCCTGCTCGAGCACGGCCAGGGGTCCCCCGTGGCCTGGGCCTTCGACGTCGACTGGGACGCCGGGGACGGCAAGCTCCGCGTCCCGGTGCTCGACGATCGGCTGCTCGACGCGGTCGACCTGCGCGACGGCAAGCTGTACCTGGGCGACACGGCCTACCCGACCGCTCCGGGCACGGTGCACGACGGCGACTCGGTGGCCGACGTCCACGCCCGGCAGCACTACGAGTTCGTGCACTGGAAGCGCGCCGACCACGAGCTGAACTACCGGCGGTTCTTCGCGGTGAACACGCTCGCGGCGATCCGGGTCGAGGAACCCGAGGTCTTCGCGGCCTCCCACGGCACGATCGGCGCGTGGTTCCGTGACGGCCTCGTCGACGGACTCCGCATCGACCACCCCGACGGACTGTACGACCCCGCCGGCTACCTGCAGGACCTCGCGGCGCTCACCGACGACGCCTACACGCTCGTCGAGAAGATCCTCGAGCCGGGCGAGGAACTCCCCGCGAGCTGGCCGGTCGACGGCACCACCGGCTACGACGCCCTCGGCGTGCTCGACCGGGTGTTCGTCGACCCCGCCGGCGAGGACTCGCTGACCGCGGCGTCCGGGGCCGAACCGACCGACTGGCAGCAGCTGACGCACGACACCCGTCGCGGCATCGCGGACGGCATCCTCGGCAGCGAGGTCGAGCGGCTCGCGCGGCTGCTCGGCCCCGGCACCGGCAGCGCCGCGTCCGCGCCGCTCCCGCACGATCGGATCGTCGACGCGGTCGCCGAGATCGTGGCCTCGTTCGACGTGTACCGGACGTACCTGCCCGAGGGCGCGCACCACCTCATCGACGCCCTCGAAGGTGCGGCCTCGGCGCGGCCGGACCTCGACGACGTCATCGACCGGATCGCCCCGGCGCTGGTCGACCCCGCGAACGCCGCGGCGATCCGCCTGCAGCAGACGAGCGGCATGGTGATGGCGAAGGGCGTCGAGGACACCGCGTTCTACCGGACCTCCCGCCTGACGTCCCTGAGCGAGGTCGGCGGCGACCCGAGCGTGTTCTCGGTGTCGGTCCGTGCCTTCCACCAGGCGCAGCGCGACCGGCTCGGCAGCTGGCCGCACACGATGACGACCCTCACGACGCACGACACCAAGCGCAGCGAGGACACCCGCGCGCGCATCGCCGTGCTCGCCGAGCTCGGGCACGAGTGGGCGTCGACGCTCGAACGCCTGCAGTCCCTCGCCCCGCTCGAGGACGCCGTCCTGGCCGACCTGCTCTGGCAGGCGATCGTCGGCGCGCGCCCGGCCAGCCGGGAACGCCTGCACGCCTACGCCGAGAAGGCCTCGCGCGAAGCCGGCGACAGCACCACGTGGACGGCTCCGGACGAGGACTTCGAACGCCGTATGCACGCGCTCGTCGACGCCGCGTTCGACGACCCGGCCGTGGTCGCCGTGCTCGATGCGCTCGACGAACGGATCGACGCCGCCGGATGGTCGAACGGGCTCGGACAGAAGCTCGTGCAGCTCACCGCGCCCGGGGTGCCGGACGTCTACCAGGGCACCGAGTTCTGGGACCGCTCGCTCGTAGACCCGGACAACCGTCGGCCGGTGGACTACACCGAGCGCCGGCACGTCCTGGCCGAACTCGACGGCCCGGACGACGACGGCCCGGAACGGCTCCCCGACGTCGGGCTCGACGGTGCGGCGAAGCTCCTGGTGACGAGTCGTGCGCTCCGTGTGCGGCGCGACCACCCGGAGCTCTTCACCCGGTACCTCGCGCTCGAGGCGACCGGCAGCGCGGCGGACCACGTGATCGCGTTCGACCGTGGGGGCGCGGTCACGATCGCGACGCGACTGCCGATCGGGCTCGACCGGGTCGGCGGATGGGGCGACACCCTCGTGCACGCCGTGCCCCAGGACCGCGTCGACCTGCTCACCGGCCGCAGCGTGCCGGCCGGCCGGGGCATCGCCCTCGCCGAACTGCTCACCGACTACCCCGTCGCACTGCTCGTGCCGGCGCACGTGGCCGAGGCGACGGACCACGGCACGGAGACCCACGCCGACAGCGGGGCGACCGCCGACAGCGGCTCCGGCTCTGCCGGTGAGTCCGACGCGCAGGCCGAGATCGACATCCTGGAGGGTCACGCATGACCGCACCCGACCGCTACGCCGTCTGGGCGCCGACACCGGAGCGCGTGCGCCTCGTGGTCGACGGCACCGAGTACCCGCTGACCCGCGGCACCGACGACTGGTGGACGACCGACGCGATCGTCCCCGTCGTCGGAGCCCGCTACGGCTTCCGCATCGGCGACGACGACGCGGTGCGGCCCGATCCGCGCAGCCGCTTCCAGCCCGAGGCGGTGCACGGCCCGTCCGAGGTCGTCGACCCCGCACGGTTCTCGTGGACGGACGACGCGTGGACCGGGCGTCCGGCACGCGGCGGCGTGATCTACGAGATGCACGTCGGCACCTACACGCCCGAGGGCACGCTCGATGCGGCGGCCGCGAAGCTCGAGCACCTCGTCGAGCTCGGCGTGGAGTTCGTCGAGCTCCTGCCGGTCAACGCGGTGAACGGCGAGTGGAACTGGGGCTACGACGGCGTCGGCTGGTTCGCGGTGCACGCCCCGTACGGCGGCCCGGACGCGTACGACCGATTCGTCGACCGTGCGCACGCACTCGGCCTCGGGGTGATCCAGGACGTCGTGTACAACCACCTCGGGCCGAGCGGCAACTACCTGCCGCTGTACGGGCCGTACCTGCTGCAGGGGCTCGGCAACACCTGGGGCGACTCGGTGAACGTCGAGCACCCCGAGGTCCGTCGGTACGTGCTCGACAACGTCCGGATGTGGTTCCGCGACCACCACGTCGACGGGCTCCGGCTCGACGCCGTGCACGCCCTGCGGGACACCACCCGCCCGCACGTGCTGCAGGCGATGGCCTCCGAGACGGACGCGTACTCCGCCTTCGTCGGGCGGCCGCTCTCGCTCATCGCGGAGTCCGACCTCAACGACCCGATCATGTTCCGCCCGCAGGAGGCCTCGGGCTACGGTCTCGCCGGGCAGTGGTCGGACGACTTCCACCACGCGGTCCACGTCGCGCTGACGGGTGAGACGAACGGCTACTACGCCGACTTCGCACCGCTCTCCGCGCTGGCGAAGGTCCTCGAGCACGGGTTCTTCCACGACGGCACGTGGTCGTCGTTCCGGGGGAAGCGGCACGGGCGACCGATCGACCGCGGGACCTCGCCGACGACGGCCCTCGTCGTCGCGAACCAGAACCACGACCAGATCGGCAACCGTGCCGCGGGCGACCGTCTCGCGGCGACCGTGAGCGACGAGGGTCTCGTGATCGCCGCGGCCCTGACGCTGCTCGGCCCGTTCACGCCGATGCTCTTCATGGGCGAGGAGTTCGCCGCCTCGACCCCGTGGCAGTTCTTCACGTCGCACCCCGAACCGGAGCTCGGCAAGGCCACGGCCGAGGGTCGGATCAAGGAGTTCGCCGAGCACGGCTGGGACGAGTCGGCCGTGCCGGACCCGCAGGACCCGACGACGTTCACGAACTCGAAGCTCGACTGGTCGGACGTCGATTCCGAGCGGGGTGCGGCGATCCTCCGGGCCTACCGCGTGCTCGTCGCCCTGCGGCGGACCGACCAGGCCTTCGTCGACCAGCGGTACGAGGCGAACGCCGTGCGCTGCAGCGAGGACCGGCGCTGGCTCGTGCTCACGCGCGGGTTGCTCGGCCCGGACGCCCGGCCGGTGCACGTCGTGGTGAACTTCCTCGACGACGCAGCCGAGGTGCCCGTCCCCGGCGCCACCGGCGAGGAGCTCTACCGCTTCGGCGAGGCCGACGTCGCGACGGACTGCGTCCGCTTCACCGGGCGTGGAGTCGTCGTCCTGCGCTGACCAGCGCGAAGCTGGTCAGCCCGGAGCCGACCAGCGCGAACCGAACGGCCCGTGGCGACTCCGCCGCGGGCCGTTCGTCTGCCCGCCCGCACTCCTCGCCGGGCCTGCCTCGCCCCTCGCCGTGCCCGCCTCCGCGAAAGCGACAGGCACCCGCCATCGCCGTCCGGGAACCTGTCGCTGTGCCACCACGGACGGCGGACGGATCCGCACGGAGTCGCTTTCGCGCCACGCGGACGCGCCACGCGGACGCGCCACGCGGACGCGACGCGACCGCGCCGCGACCACGGACGCGACGCGACCACAGACGGACCGGAGGCGCGGTGCCCGCCGGCACCGCGCCTCCAGGAAGCCCGTCAGCAGCCCGTCAGGCCGCGTGGTCGGCGACCGCGTGCGCGTTGGCCCGCACCGACGGCAGTCGGCGGTGGTCCTTGACGAGGGACCGGGCCTCACGGATGCGACGGTCGATGCCCCACTTCGTGACGAGGGTGAGGCTCTCGCGGACGATGTTGCCGCTCATCTTCGAGACGCCGAACTCCCGCTCGGTGAACGTGATCGGGGTCTCGACGACGCGCAGGCCGGCCTCGAGCGCGCGCCAGCAGAGGTCCACCTGGAAGCAGTAGCCCTTCGAGGCCACGCCGGCGAGGTCGATGCGCTCGAACGCCCGCGAGGTGAACACCCGGAACCCGCCGGTCGCGTCACGCACGGCGATGCCGAGCGCGAGGCGCGTGTAGAGGTTGCCGCCGCGCGAGAGGAGCTCGCGGTACCAGGGCCAGTTCTCCACGGCGCCGCCCTTGATCCAGCGCGAGCCGAGGACGAGGTCGTTCGTGTCGGCGAGCTCGATCATCCAGGGCAGGTACTCGGGGTGGTGGGAGCCGTCCGCGTCCATCTCGACGAGCTTGTCGTACCCGTGCTCGAGGCCCCAGGCGAACCCGGCGAGGTACGCACCGCCGAGGCCGTCCTTCACGGTGCGGTGCATCACGTGCACCCGGTCGGTCTCACGCGCGATCTGGTCGGCGATGTCGCCGGTGCCGTCCGGGGAGTTGTCGTCCACGACGAGCACGTGCACGTCGGCGTCGGTGGCCGCCAGGGTGCGCTCGACGATGGGGCGGACGTTCTCCGCCTCGTCGTAGGTCGGGATGATGACCAGTGTCGTGCTCATGGTGCTCCTTGCGCTTGACATCGAAGATATCGGCCGGTCGCTGCGTCAGTCCGACGAGAGGTCTGCGAACACGATCAGATTGTCCGTGTAATGACCTGTGGCCGTGTCGAACGTGCCGTCACACGTGATGAGGCGCAGCTGGGGTGTGGGGGCGGTGCCGTAGACGTCGCTCGTGGGGAACGCCGACTTCGCCGCCCGTTCGGACCGGTCCACCGTGAAGGTGCGGGTGGAGCCGTCGGACATGGCGACGTGGACCTCGTCACCGGGGACCAGTTCGTCGAGCCGGAAGAAGACGGCTGCGGCGGTGGGGCTGTCGACGTGCCCGGCGATGACGGCGGGGCCGACCTCACCCGGGACGATGCCGTCGCTGAACCACCCGGCGCTGTCCCAGTCCTTCGGCGGGTCGAGTTCGCCGGCGGCGCCGCGGTGGAGGTCCTCGAGCGACGAGGACACCCCGATGGCGGGGATGGTCACACGGACCGGGGTGGCGTCGGACCGGGCGGCGGGGGCTGCCGGGTCCTGGAAGCCGTCGGTCGCGCTCCCGGCCGCGGGTGCCGCAGTGCCCGACGATCCGGCGGTCGGCGAGGACGACCGGGCCACCGTCGGCCCCCCGGTCCCGTTGGTGGCCGCGACCGCGACGCCGGTGACCCCGCCCACCACGAGCACCCCGGCCACGACGGCCCCGACGAGCACGCCGCGCCGCCGCGGTCCGCGCGCGCCGAGTCTCGGCTCGCCGGACACACCGCGGCCTCCGGCAGCGCGAACTCGTCCGCCCCGCCGAGTCTCGGGCGCGTCCCCGCGCGCACCGGCCCGCCGCCGCCCGCTCACGAGGCACCCCCGGCACGCGTCGCGCACCCGCCGAGCACGTCGGACGTGAGCATCGTCGCGCCGAGCGCGGCCCACGCGTCCCCGTAGTACGTCGGCGTCGTCGCAGCCGTCCGGTCCGCCCGGCGCAGGTCCTTCGCCGCCGCTGCCGACTGCCCGGAGGCCTGCTCCGCCGCGGCCCGCGCCACGTACGCCAGCGCGTTCGTGTCGCCCGTCACGGCCGTGCCGCCGAGGTCGAGCTGTGCGGCCAGCTGCGTCTGCCGCCGGAGCGTCGGCGCGATCGACCCGGCCAGGGACCGGTCCTGCGCGGCGCAGGCCTCGGCGTACCGGAGCGGCAGCCGCATCGCGTCGTACCCGTACAGCACCCGGTCGTCCCCGCCGGTCGCGGGCATCGGGTCGACCGTGCCGTCGGCGTGCACCTGGGACCAGTCACTCGGCAGGTCGGACCCGGCGAGCACGGCCCGCGTGACCGCTCGCGACCCGGAGCCGAGCGCCTCCCATCGGTCGTCGCCGGTCGCCTTCGCCAGCACGTCGTACGCCGCCGGTGACGCGTACGAGGCGTCGTACCGGTACGGCTCGGAGTCGGCCCACGGCCCGGGCAGCAGGATCGTCCCGAGCTCGGTCGTGGCGGTCTCGTGCTCGAGGATCGCGGACGCCATGGTCTTCCCCGCCGTGGTGTACCGGGACTCGTCCCACGAGGACCCGGCGAGCACGAGTGCCCTGGCGGCGTCGAGGTCGGCGTCGCTCGCGGACTGCCCGTCGGCGATGCCGTCGTCCGGCGTCCACCGCCACGCGAGCAGGTGGTCGTCGGTGAGCAGGTGTCGCTTCGTCCACGTCCAGATCTCGCCGAAGCGCCGGCGGTCGCCGTTCGCGTAGGCGATCAGGAGTCCGTAGGCCTGCCCCTCGCTGACGGTGTCGCCGCCCTGGTCGGTGCGGACGACGCGGCCGTCCTGCACGTACCGGTCGAGGAAGTCCGTCCGCAGCTGCTCCGGCGAGCGCGCTGCGTCCGGCGCCGCCGAGGACGTCGGGGTCGACGCACCTCCGGCTTCCGGCTGCGGGGCGCCCCACGGGCGCACCGCGACGAGCGCGATGCCGAGCGCGACGAGCACCGCGGCTGCGGCGGTCACGGGGATCCAGGTCCTGCGGGTCATGCGGCCTGCCTTCCTGACTGGGTGCGGTGTGGGACGGGAGGCGCGGATCACGCGGGCGGACCCGCTGGGGTGATCCGCGCCTCCGGTCCGGTGTCAGCGGAACAGCGAGCGGAGCGTCGCGATCAGCTCGTGGGTGGCCTGCTCGACCGGGTCGGCGGCCGCGCCGCCACCACCGGTCTGCACCCCGCCGGACGGCGTGGACGCCGTGGCTGCCGCGTCCGTGACGGGCACGACCGTGAGGTCGCCCTTGCTGTCGTCGAGCACGAACAGCGTCGAGACGGTGTTGCCCGCGAGGTCGACCTTCGCCGTGCCCCGCTGCCCGCTGCCCGAGACGTCGAGCGTCCACTTGCCGGCGTCGACGGTGGCGTACTTCGTGGCGGTGCCGAAGGCGGCGTCCTCGGCGACGGCGGTCCCCTCGGAGGTGCTCACGTCGACCGACTTCGCGGTGGTCGCGGCCTGCACGAGCCGGAGCTTCGCCTTGCCGTCGCCGGGCTGCTGGAGGTCGTCGGTGAACGCGGTCGTCTTGAGCCCCGAGTTCTTGCCGTAGGCGACGACGGTGCTCGCGTCGCCCTTGTCGACCGTGACGTCGGTGGAGATCACCGGGGTCGAGTCGGGGGCGTCGGCGGCGCGCATCGACAGGACGTAGGTGCCGACCGGGAGCTCCTGGTACGGGCTGACCTGGCCGTAGGTGACGTCGTCGAGCTCGAAGACCGTCCTGCCGCCGGCCAGGCTCGACAGCTCGACGTCGACGCCCTTCGTGTCCGGGGAGAGGTGGCCGACGCGGAGCCAGCCCTGGTCGCTCGAGGTGGCGGCGGGTGTGGCGGCGGTCGCTGCTTGCGGCGCGAGGCCGACGGCTGCGGCGACGAGGCTCGTGGCGAGGGCGCCGACGAGGAGGGTGCGACGAGGTGCGGGCATGGTGGTGCTCCTTCTGGTCGTGGTTCGGGTCTGGTGCGTGGGTGCGGCGGCGGTCACGAGGCGCTCGTCGCGGTCGTGGTCGGGTCGGCGGGGGCGTAGACGACGGTCAGGCGCGATCCGTCCCGCTCGACCGAGTCGGGTCGGAACCCGCTGGCCATGGCGTCGAGGGTGGCCTCGACGCGGGACGCCTCGGCGTTCCCCGGGGCATGCAGGACGACCCGGCGGAAGGGCTGCCCGGTCTCGCCGGACACCGGCGTGAACCGGTCGACCTCGACGAACCCGTCGGCGAGGACCTGCCCGAGCGCGATCATCGCCCGCGAGTCCACCTGCCCGGCGCGGAACTGCGACTTGGTGCCCTCGTCGGCGAAGAGCGCCGGGTTCGAGGCGAGCTCGGTCCCCATCGTCTTCCGGAGGTCGGTCGCGCGGGTGATGGCGGCCTCGGCGGCGGTCGACCCCTCGGCGTGGATGCGTCGGACGTCGACCCGCTGGTTGCCGGTGCCGAACGCGGCGACGGTCGTCGAGTTCTCGATCGCCTGGCGGATGTCCGACGACGAGTTGCCGCCGGTGCGCATGGAGTCCGTCGTGACGACGTAGTCCGAGTCCTTCCAGCCGTTCGGCGACTGGCGTTCGACCGCGGCGTCGGTGTCGAGCTTGTAGTACCAGATGACGTTGTTCCGGGCGAAGCCGTCCTGCACGAGGTCGACCCACATGGCGTCGTCCACGAGCAGCCGCGAGGACTTCGGGACGTTGTCACCGACCCACTGCTCGGCCTGCTGCATCGGCAGGTCGAGGTTGCCGAGCACGAACCCGCGCAGCTGCGTCCCCCAGAGCGGGAGTGCGACGAGGAGTGCCGCGGACGTCACGACCGCCCACGTGGTGCCGAGGCCCCGGCGGACGACGGCCCGCGCATCGGTGCCCGAGGTCCCGCGCAGGCGGCCGAGCACGGTGAGGACGGCACGTTCGGCGGTGTAGGCGACGAGGAGCGCGGCGAACGGGATGAGCATGATCACGTACGGCACGGGCAGGTACCCGTTCGGGCGGAACATCATGAGCAGCAGGAACACGAGCATCGCCGCGATCGGGCGCACCCGGCGGAGGAACAGCCCGACGAACGCGGCGGCCGAGCCGAGCACGATGAACACCGGGTCGAGCGCCCACCACTGCGCGGCGGCCTCGTTCGCGAGGCTCCCCGCGTCGAACACCGATCCGCTGGCCGCCCGGGAACCGAGCTGGTAGGTGATGCCCTCGAAGAGGCTGACCCGACCGGTACCGGGCAGGAGCTCGCCCTTCACCGCGGCGAGCAGCAGGTAGCCGCCACCGATCACGGCGAGCACGGCCCCGGCGACGCTGAGCGTGTACCGGCGGGTGCTCCGGTCGGCCCGGCGCACCGCGATCCAGATCAGGAACGGCAGGGCGAGCAGGTACGTCTCCTTCGAGAGCACCGCGATGCCGAGGCACGCAGCGGCACCCGCGAAGCCGGCGAGCTGCTGGCGACGGCTGAGCACGAGGACGAACGCGGCGAGGAGCCACGGCGTCGCGACGTTGTCGATGTAGACCGTGCGGTGGTACTGCAGGGCCAGGGGCGACAGCGCGAACACGAGGCCGGCAACCGCCGCGGTGGCACGGCCGGCACCGAGTCGGCGGGCGAGGACGAACAGCAGGATGCTCGACACGGCGGCGAAGAACACCATCGCCTCGCGCCCGGCCTCGACGGCGAACGGGTAGCGCGCGAACGCCCCGGTCAGCGAGGTGTACCCGGCGATCTGGATCCAGCCCAGCGGCGGGTGGTCGTACCAGTACGTGTAGTGGGTGATCTCGCCGAGGTGCGTGATCGCCCAGGCCTGGGCGGTGTACGTGCCCTCGTCGTCGATCCGCTGCGGCGTGCCGGACATGTTCCACGACTGCACGACGACGGTCACGGCGAGGACGGGGAGGAGCCAGCCGAGGCTCGCGGCGTGCCGGCGGAACCAGGCGCCGACGCCGGAGCGCTGGCGGGCGACGGCTCCTCGGATCGGGATGCCGGTGGTGTCGGTGATGCTGGCGGTCATCGGGTCCCTCCGGTGGTCGACGCGACGAGTTCACGGTCGTCCGAGCGGTCGTCCGCCCGGTCGGTGGTCACGGCGTTCGCGAAGCCGACGACCTCGGCCGACTGCCCGGCCGTGCGGTGCTGCCCGGTGTGCTCGGTCTTCTCCCACCCGTTCTGCCCCTTGGCGTGCCGGACCACGGCCCGGACCGCCGCCGCGGCGAGGAAGATCTGGTACGGCACGAGGCCGAGCACGAGCTTCACGTAGTCGCGGATCCGGACCTTCTCCTTGTAGAGCCGACCGAACTCGTTGAGGCCGACGACCTCGACGGCGAGCAGCATGAGCGTCGGGGCGACGGGCACGAACGACACGAGGGCGATCGCCGTCGGCACCTTGACGAACAGGATCATCAGGACGCTGAGCGGGATGAGCAGCCCGGTGGCCGCCTGGATGAACGGCATCGTCAGCATGTAGCGGGCGAAGAACCGCTGGCGGAACGACGGGAGCTTCTTCCACTCCCCCTTGCCGAGCACCTGCAGGAAGCCCTGGTTCCACCGGGTCCGCTGCTTGAGCAGGGAGGCGAAGGTGGGCGGGGTCTCCTCGCGGGTGACGGCCTCGGGGCTGTAGGCGACGACGACCTTGGCACCGTCGGCGGAGAGCCGGACGCCGAGCTCGCAGTCCTCGGCGAGGCAGTGCGCATCCCAGCCGTTCGACCAGTCCAGGCGTTCCTTCGTCACGAAGACGGTGTTGCCGCCGAGCGGGATGAACTTCGACCCGGCGTGGAAGTGCAGGCGCGAGCGGAACCAGAAGTAGTACTCGAGCACGTTCCGGAGCGACCACCAGCTCGACTTGAAGTTCATCAGCTGCACGCCGCCCTGCACGACGTCGGCGTCGGTCTCCTGGAAGCGCGAGTCGACCAGGGAGAGCAGCCGCGGGTAGACCTCGTCCTCCGCGTCGAACACGCCGACGATGTCGCCCGTCGCGTACTGGAGCGCGAGGTTCATCGCCTTCGGCTTGTTCTTCGGCGCGGTGTCGTCGACGACCACCGTGATGAGCCCGGGGTGCCGGGCCGCGGCGGCACGCACGACGGCGTCCGTCTCGGGGTCGTCCTCGCCGACGATCGCGATGATCTCGAAGTCCGGGTGGTCCTGCTTCGCGAGCATGTCGAGCGTCTCCCCCATGACGTCCTGCTCGTGGCGGCCGGGGACCAGCAGCGTGAACCGGTGCGCCGCCGGGCGCGGGGTCTGGCTGAAGCTCGTGGACTTGAGCGCGTCGCGCGAGCGCCAGGCGTGCAGCATCCACCACAGCGTGGTGAGCGCGATGATCGTGAGCAGCACGGAGATCGCGATGAGGGCCGAGTACCCGACCCACTCGCCGACCGACCAGGCGGCCTGCGGGAGCTGACCCGAGCCTCCTGTCGGGACGTCGGTCGTGCCGCGGTTCGGGACGCTCGACGGAGCCGTCCCCTCGTTCGGCTGGAGCAGCGGCCCTGCGGCCGTCCACAGCGTGGCGGAGATGGTCATTCGGCGAGCTCCTTCGCGTGAGCGTCGGTGGAACGGAAGACGAGGGCCTTGTACGCGGCGAACCGGAACGCGGTGCCGAGCACGAGACCCACCCCGTTGCCGGCGACGTTGTCGGCGAGGGTGGAGGTGAAACCGAGGACGTAGTGCGAGACGAACAGGCACGCGGCGGCGATGCCGAGGCCGATGAGGTTGGTGACCGCGAACAGGAGTCCCTCGCGGAGGGTCTCCCGGCGGCCGGTCTGTCGCTCGGCCCGGAACGTGATGAACCGGTTGCCGATCCAGGCCACGGCCGTGGAGACGACGGCGGAGACGATCTTGGCGGCGATGGGCCCGTCGGGCATCACGGTCGCGCGGAGGAGGTTGTAGACGCCGAGGTCGATGACGAAGCAGACGGCGCCGATGCTGCCGAAGGAGACGAGTTGCCGCGCGAGCACCACCAGGCGCGCGACGGCCGCGCGCGGAGGGACGGGTACCGCGCCGGTTGCGGATGGCACCACAACGGGGGTATCGGTTCGGGTCATGCCCCCGATTCGGGGGGCTTCTCGGAGTGGTTTGGGTGGGGTACAGACTTACGGATGGTTCTGCCAGTTTCGCGACACCCGCTGTTCACATGCGGGTCGCGGTGGACGCGCCCCCAAGACGCACTGGAGGCGCGGTGCCAGCTGGCACCGCGCCTCCAGGTCGGGGCTGGTCGCGTCTACGCGGGGCGCGACGCCGGGCTGACGGTCTTCGACGCGTCGCGCTCCGGGATGTCCCCCAGGGCTGCGTCGATCACCGCGAGTGCGTCGGCGTCCAGGCGCACGCCCGCGGCCTGCACGTTGTCGGTGACCTGCTCCGGACGGGATGCGCCGACGATCGCACTCGCGACGTTCTCGTTCTGGAGCGTCCACGCGATGGCGAGCTGCGCGAGGGTGAGGCCGGCCTGGTCGGCGACGGGCTGGAGGCGCTGGACGGCTTCGAGGACCTCGTCGCGCATGAACCGCTTGATCATGTCGGCGCCGCCCTTCTCGTCGGTGGCGCGGGAGCCCTCGGGGAGGGGCTGACCGGGCTTGTACTTGCCGGTGAGCACGCCCTGGGCGATCGGCGACCAGACGATCTGGCTGAGGCCGACCTGCTTCGACGCGGGGACGACCTCGCCCTCGATGACGCGCCACAGCATCGAGTACTGCGGCTGGTTCGAGATGAGCTGGAAGCCGAGCTCCTTCGCGAGGGCGGCACCGGCGCGGATCTGCTCGGCGTTCCACTCGCTGACGCCGATGTACAGCGCCTTGCCCTGGCGGACGACGTCGGCGAAGGCCTGCATCGTCTCCTCGAGGGGGGTCTCGTGGTCGTACCGGTGCGCCTGGTAGAGGTCGACGTAGTCGGTCTGGAGGCGCTCGAGCGACCCGTCGATCGACTCCATGATGTGCTTGCGGCTGAGGCCGACGTCGTTGTGCCCCTTCGGCCCGGTCGGCCAGTAGACCTTCGTGAAGATCTCCAGCGACTGGCGGCGCTCGGCCTTCAGCGCCTCGCCGAGGACGGTCTCGGCGGCGGTGTTGGCGTACGTGTCCGCGGTGTCGAACGTGGTGATGCCGGCGTCGAGCGCTGCCCGCACGCACTGGGTGGCGACGTCGTTCTCGACCTGCGAGCCGTGCGTCAGCCAGTTGCCGTAGGTGATCTCGGAGATCTTGAGTCCGGAGTTGCCCAGGTACCTGAATTCCATGCTCCCGACGCTAGCGGGCTTCCCCGCGCCGTGAGGGGCCGTGCGAGTACCTGGGTGCGGGGGGCTGCGCTGCGCGCGCGGCGCTGCGCGCGTGGGGGTGGGGTGCGGGGTGGGCGAGCGGGAGGGGATGCGCGAGCGGGCGGTATACCCACGGGACCACGCTGGGACCGGGGCCATTTCGCCCGCTCGCGCCGCGCCTCCCGAGCCCTTCGGATGCGCCGGCGGCGGGGATGCGCGAGCGGGCGGAATACCCACGGGACCGCGCTGGGACCGGGGCCATTTCACCCGCTCGCGCCGCGCCTCCCGAGCCGCCCTCGAGCCGGCCATCCGTCCACAGATGGCCGCTTGCACCAGCCGTCCACAGATCAGAGCGGACGCCACTCGCACGGTGCCACCGGCGGCCACGCTGGCCGCATGCACGTCGACGCGACCTTCCCGATGGCCCTCCGCGGCCGGCCGTTCCGCGTGCGCGAAGCCCTGCACCGCGGCGTCAGCGCCGGCCGGCTCCGATCACGAGCGTTCCTCCGCCCGTTCCACGGCATCCGCGCCTGGACCCGTCCGCAGACGCACGATGAGCGCGCGCGAGCGGTGCAGCCGCGCCTGCGCCCGGACCAGGCGTTCAGCCACACGACCGCCGCAGCGATCCTCGGCTTCCCGCTCCCGCGCCGGCTCGAGCGCCATCCCCGCGTCCACGTGACGACGATCGGGACGGACCAGGCGCTCCGCGTCCGTGGGACGATCGGGCACCGCGCCCGCCGCAGCAGACTCCAGGTGGTCCACTCGGGCACCGCGGCGCTGACCCACCCAGCCGACACGTTCGTCGCGCTCGCGACCCTCCTGAGCCGTGACGAACTCATCGTGGTCGGCGACGCGATCATCGGCTGGCTCGGCTGGTGCGACCACGCCGAACTGGTCGCTGCGGCTCGCCGCTACCGCGGAGCGAGGGGCATCCGTCGCGTCCGAGCAGCCCTCGCCGAGATGCGCCCAGGGTCACGTTCGCCCGGCGAGACCCGGCTCCGACTCGCCCTCACGCGGCGCGGTCTGCCGCAACCCGCCTTGAACCACGACGTCGTGGTGGACGGCCGGTGGATCGCGTGCGTCGATCTCGCCTACCCGGACGCCCGTGTCGCGATCGAGTACGAGAGCGACCTCCACCGCACCGACGACCGCACGTTCCGCAAGGACATCACGCGGGGTGAACACCTGAAGGACGCCGGCTGGTGGCTGCTGCGCGCCACCGCGGACGACGTGGGACCGGCGATCGAGGCGCTCGTGGCGCGCGTCCGTCGCCTCCTCGACGGCGTCTCGACCGGGAGGCACGACCCACGTTCGACACGCCGTCCAGCGTCACCGAGATGAACATTGGTTGACGCTTCAACCAAACACGTGCAGAATGGGCTAGCATCAACTTCGATGCAGGCGCATGGAATCGTGGTTCCGCCCGACGCCTGCTCGGGAACGCAGTCCACACGCTTCGAAGGAGTCACCCATGACGCTCACCGCCTCGACCATCCCCGGCTACCAGACCGGTACCTGGAAGATCGACCCCACCCACTCCGAGGTCACGTTCTCGGTCCGCCACCTCGCGATCAGCAAGGTCAAGGGCAAGTTCGAGACCTTCGACGCCACCGTCGTCACCGCCGAGAACCCGCTCGAGTCGACCGTCGAGGCGAACATCGACGTCGCGTCGATCAACACCGGCCAGGAGCAGCGCGACCAGCACCTCAAGACGAGCGACTTCTTCCTCACCGAGGAGCACCCGCAGCTCACCTTCCGCTCGACGAGCATCGAGGCGAAGGGCGACGACCTGCACATCGCCGGCGACCTGACCCTGCGTGGCGTCACCAAGCCGGTCGTCCTCAAGGCCGAGCTCGGCGGCTTCACGACCGACGGCTACGGCCAGGTCAAGTTCGGCGCCGAGGCCACGACCAAGATCGACCGCACCGAGTTCGGCGTGAACTGGAACGCTGCGCTCGAGGCCGGTGGCTTCACGCTCGGCAACGACGTGACGATCAACCTCGACGTGCAGTTCGTCCTCCAGGCGGCCTGACACCTCGTCCCTCCTGACCCGAAGGTCGTCGCGTTGCGCGTGACCTGAGGGACATCGAACCGCAGCACACTGCAGTACCCGAAGCGAACGGCCCGGCTCCTCCCCCACGGAGTCGGGCCGTTCGTCGTTGCGGGGGGGGCGGGGGGCTTGGGGGGGGGCTTGGGCGCGCGTGGTCTTCTCGCTGGGCCGGTCGCTCGCGCGTCCCGCCGTCGAGCGGGCGAAGTACGCGCGGTTCGCGGCAAGCGCCCGCCAGCTTCCGCCCGCTCGCCGCGACCGCCATGCGATCGGCTCCGTGGCGCGCGCCGGCGTCTCTGGTCGCGCGCGCCACCCGCGCCGATCGGGCGGATTCGGCACCGACGGACGTGGCACCCCCGCACATTTCGCCCGCTCGCCCGGCGACTGCGCGCAGTAGCGTGAGACCGCAGCGTCCGCCGACCGGCACCGGGCGACCGCCGCGGGGAATCGGAACCCGAGCTGGAAGGTTGCAGGGGAACACACGGGAACCCGCCTCCGGGCCGATCGTCGAACACCCACCAACACGCAGCACCCCGCACCCCGCACCCCGCACCCGCAGGACCCACGAACAGGAGCACCACCATGGCCACCGACTGGATCGCGCTGCAGGCACTCGCGGCAGCCGAGTTCGGCCGCCGCGTCGCCGCCGTCACGGACTGGGACGCGTCGACCCCCGACTCCGAATGGACCACCCGAGACCTCGTCCGACACGTCGTCGAGGAGCAGCGGTGGATCCCGAAGCTCCTGACGGGGTGCGACTACGCCCAGGCCGAAGCGGATCTCGAAGCGGTCGGCTCCGACCTCGCGGCCGAGTGGGCGAAGTTCGCGGCCGAAGCCATCGAGGCGTGGCAGAGAACGCCCGCTGACACGCCGGTGCACCTCGCCACGGACGTCGTCCCGGCGGGGCAGTACCTCACCGAGCAGACCAGCGACATCACGATCCACACGTGGGACCTCGCGCGGGCGACCGGCAGCGACGAGACCCTCCCGGACGAACTCGTGCAGGCCGTGTGGGAGCACTTCGAGCCGCAGATCGAGGACCTCGCCGCGACCGGGCTCTACGCCGCACCGGTCGACGTCGACGAGGACGCGCCGCTGCAGGTCCGCCTCCTCGCGGTCACAGGGCGCGATGCCAGGGTGGCAGCATGACCGAAACCGCCCGCTCGGCAGCCCCCGAAACCGCCCGCTCGGCAGCCCCCGAAACCGCCCGCTCGGCAGCCCCCGAAACCGCCCGCTCGGCAAGCCCCGCAAGCCCGGCAACCCCCGAAACCGCCCGCTCGACAAGCCCGGCAACCCCGACCACCCGCCTCGGCGCCTCCGGCCTCCAGATCAGCTCCGTCATCCTCGGCATGATGTCCTACGGCGACCCCGACAAGGGCGCCCACGAGTGGAGCGTCGGCATCGACGAGGCCCGCCCCTTCGTCCGCCGTGCCTACGACCAGGGCATCACCACGTTCGACACCGCGAACGTCTACTCCGCGGGCAGCTCCGAGGAGATCACCGGCACCCTCCTCAAGGAACTCGCTCCGCGCGAGGAGGTCCAGGTCTTCACCAAGGTCTTCAACCGCATGCGCCCGGGCCCCAACGGCGCCGGACTCTCGCGGGCGGCGATCATGCACGAGATCGACGCCTCGCTGACCCGCCTCGGCACGGACTACGTCGACCTGTACCAGATCCACCGCTTCGACCCGCACACCCCGGTCGAGGAGACGATGGAGGCCCTCCACGACGTCGTGAAGTCGGGCAAGGCGCGCTACATCGGCGCGAGCAGCATGTGGGCGTGGCAGTTCGCCGAGATGCAGCACGTCGCGGAACGGAACGGGTGGACGCGGTTCGTCAGCATGCAGGACCAGTACAACCTCCTCGAACGCGAGGAGGAGCGCGAGATGCACCCCTTCTGCGCCCACACCGGCGTCGGCGTGATCCCGTGGAGCCCGCTCGCCCGCGGCAAGCTCACCCGCCCCTGGGACGCGCAGGGGTCCGGCAGCAGGGCCGACACCGACGAGTTCGGCAAGACGCTCTACAAGCAGGACGAGGACGCCAACCGCGCGATCGTCAACGCGGTGCAGCAGGTGGCCGAGGCGCACGACGCGAGCATGGCGCAGATCGCCCTCGCGTGGGTGATGCGGCAGCCGGCGGTCTCCGCCCCGATCGTCGGTGCGACGAAGGAGCACCACATCGACGACGCGGTCGCTGCGGCGAACATCGAGCTCACGGACGACGAGGTCACCCGTCTCGAATCCGCGTACACACCCCGGGTGCCGTCCGGTTTCTGACGCACCCACCGGACGGACGGGAGGCGCGGTGCCAGCTGGCACCGCGCCTCCTGGCCGTCAGACGGTCGCGTCCGGAATCCGCGGCTCGCCGCCCAGCCGCGCGATCCGCACGAGCGCCGCGCGCTCCGTCCCCGGCTGGTGCCCGAGCACGGCACCGATGCCGTCGAGCACCACGCCCGCGGTCCGCCGGACCGGGAACTCCACCGGCCCGACCGCAGGCGTCCGCAGCCCGAGCATCGAGCGGTGCCGCGGATCGAGGGAGACGACCGCGCCGTCGAAGAGCGCCCGGTACCCGGGGCGCAGCAGGCGTGCGAGCGGCGGGTCCTTGATGAACCGGACGACGTCGAGCGTCCGCGCGGTCGCGACGAGTTCCCCGCGGTCGAGGTACCCGTTCATCTGGGCGCGGAGCTCGGCGTCGGACTCGGGGGCGTCCTCGACGCCCATCAGCCGGCCGGCGATCGCCCACTCGCGGACGTAGGCGTCGGCGCCGCCGGGGATGGGGTCGCCCCACAGCTGCGCACTGCGGAGGAAGGCGTCGGTGAACGCGAGGTGCACCCACCGGGCGAGGTCCGGGTCGTTCGCGGCGTACGGCTTCGTGACCCCGTGGCCGTCGACGTACTCGCCACGGACGCGCTCGTGGAGCTTCCGGACCCAGGCGCTCGCGGACCGGGCCGCCGTGGTGTCGCCGTGCGAGACCGTGTAGATCCAGCGGATGGTGCCGGCGAGGCGGCCGAACGGGTCCTCGCGGTAGCGGGAGTGGTCGGCGACGCCGGCGAGCGCCCCGGGGTGGAGCGCCTGGACGAGCAGGGCGCGGACACCCGCGAGGATCGTCTGCTTCCCACCGTGCACCGACCAGGTGGCGGAGCCGGGTCCGAAGAACCCGGCGTCGGTGCCCTGTTCGAGCTCGTCGATCCAGGCCGGGCGCTCCGTCGCACCACCGGTGAACGTGTCGTTGAGACGGGATCGGAAGGCATCGGCGACAGAGGGCATGACGCCATCGTCCGTCGTGCCCCTGACAACGCGCTCGGGTGGCCCGCTAGGTTGGTCGGCGTGAGCATCGACACGCCTCGTCCCTGGCTTGCCTCGTACGCCCCGGGGGTCCCGCACGACATCGACGAGCCGACCGGCTCCCTGTACGACATCGTGGAGGGGTCCGCCAGGCGCTTCCCGAAGAAGGTCGCACTCGAGTTCTTCAAGCGGACGACGACGTACGCCGAGCTCGAGGAGCAGATCCTCCGGGCGGCGAACGGCCTCCGCAAGCTCGGGGTGACCGCGGGCGACCGGGTGGCGATCGTGCTGCCGAACTGCCCGCAGCACATCGTGGCCTTCTACGCCGTGCTCCGCCTCGGCGCCGTGGTCGTCGAGCACAACCCGCTGTACACGCCGCGCGAGCTCCGCCACCAGTTCGAGGACCACGGCGCGAAGGTCGCGATCGCGTGGGACAAGTCGGTGGCGACGCTGCAGGACTTCCCCTCGGACGTGAAGCTCGACGCGATCGTCTCGGTCGACCTCACCCGCGCGATGCCGCGCGGGACCCGGATCGCGCTGTCCCTGCCGGTGGCGAAGGCCCGCGAGTCCCGGGCGAAGCTGACCACCACGGTGCGCGGCACGACGCCGTGGGACGACCTCGTGTCGAACCGGAAGCTGTCGAAGCGCCACCCCCGACCCGCCACCGACGACGTCGCTCTGATCCAGTACACGTCCGGCACGACGGGCGTGCCGAAGGGTGCGGTGCTGTCGCACGGCAACCTCATCGCGAACGCCGCACAGGCCCGGGCGTGGGTCCCGCAGATCCAGCCCGGTGACGGCAGCGTGGTCTACGCGGTCCTGCCGATGTTCCACGCCTACGGCCTGACGCTCTGCCTGACCTTCGCGATGAGCATGGCCTCGCGGCTCGTGCTGTTCCCGACGTTCGACCCGGCACTCGTGCTCGCTGCGATGAAGAAGCACCCGCCGACGTTCCTGCCGGCGGTGCCCCCGATCTACGCGCGGCTGCAGCACGCGGCGGACTCCGCGAAGGTCTCGCTCGAGGGGATCGAGATCGGCATCTCCGGGGCGATGGCGCTCTCGAAGGAGGTCGTCGAGCCGTGGGAGGCCCGCACCGGCGGCTACCTCGTCGAGGGCTACGGCCTGTCCGAGTGCTCCCCCGTCCTGCTCGCGAACCCGGTGTCCCCGGCCCGGCGCCTCGGGTCGATCGGCCTGCCGCTGTCCTCGACCGAGGCGCGGGTGGCCGACCCGGACGACCCGACGAAGGTCCTCGGGACCGACGAGCCGGGCGAGCTCCAGGTCCGCGGGCCCCAGGTCTTCCGTGGGTACTGGGGCAAGGCCGAGGCCACCGACGAGGTCTTCACGCCGGACGGCTGGTTCCGGACCGGTGACATCGTGGCGATCGACGCCGACGGGTACGTCCGGATCGTCGACCGTCTCAAGGAGCTCATCATCACCGGCGGGTTCAACGTCTCCCCGACCGAGGTCGAGGACGCCCTGCTCAAGCACCCGAGCGTGCGCGAGGTCGCGGTCGTCGGGATCACCCAGGCCGGCAACGAGCAGGTCGTCGCGGCCGTCGTGCCGAAGGACCCCGCGACGTTCGACGCCGATGCCCTGCGGGCGTGGTCGCGCGAGCACCTCGCCGCGTACAAGGTGCCCCGCCGGGTGGTCGTGGTCGAGGACCTGCCGCGCTCGATGATCGGCAAGGTGCTGCGGCGGAAGGTGCGCGACCAGATCCTCGGCGAGTAGCGGCGAACCCCTGGCGGCGCGCCCCTGGCGGCGCGCCCGTACCGCTAGGCGCGCGTCCGCTCCGGCACGGCCAGGACCGCCAGCCCGACGACCACCAGCCCGATGCCGACCCAGCCTCCGGCACCGAGGTGCTCCCCCACCACGAGCACGGCGAGCACCGCGGCCACGACGGGCTCGAACAACGACAGCAGCGTCGCGACCGAGGCGCTCACGGACCGCAGCCCGACGGCGTACAGCGAGTGGCCGAGCACCGTCGGCACGAGCGCGAGGTACAGGAACACCGGCCAGTTCGCCGCGACCCCGAGCGACGCCTGCCCGCCCACGACGGCGAGCACCACGAGCGGGACCGCCGCGAGCCCGAACACCGCACCGACGAGTCCACGCTCACCCGGCAGGGACGCGCGAGCCAGCAGCGAGGCACGATCCGCCACGGACACACCGCCGGGCAGCGCGACGGGAACGGACACCGCACGCATCCCCCGCGCGACCGCCCACGAGTACAGCGCGTAGGTCAGACCGGCGAGCAGCGCGCTCCCGAGCCCGAGCACGAGCGACCCGTCCCGATCGGAACCACCCGACGCGACCGCATGCTCGGAGGACCGCGCGAGCGTCACGACGACCATCCCGAGCACGCTCACCAGGGTGGCGACGACCCACCTGCGCGTGACGCGCCTCCCGTCCGCCACCCACTCGACGAGCCCCGCGAACACGGGCGACGACCCGATGGCCACCGTCGTGCCCAGCGCGACGCCCGCGTCGGCGAGGGCCGCGTAGAACGCGACCGCGTAGACGACGAGGGACGCCGCGCCGAGCAGCGCCCAACGACGGCTCGCCGGGTCGGCGACCGCTCGGAGCGTGCCGCGACCGGCGCCGAGGGCGAGGACGATCCCGCCGAGGCCGAACGTCACGGCCCCGAACACGAACGCGGGGACCCCGGGCGCGAAGTGCGTCGCGGTGCCGGTGGTCCCCCACACGGCCGCGGCGACGAGGACCGCCGCGAGTCCACCGACGGGCCTGGAGGCGCGGCTCGCGTCCGCCCCGCCCGTCACGACACGTGGACGCTCGGTCGGCGGTTCACGTCGGGCTCCGCCTCGCGCAGCACCTCGCGCGTCACGGGGGCGACGTCACCGACGCCGGTGAACACGAAGCGGATGGCGTTGCGGATCGGGCTGCCCTCGTTCCACTCGAAGTAGATGCTCGGGACGACGCCGGCGATGTCCCGGATCGCGAGGAGCGTCGACGCGATCGTGTTCGGCACGTTGCCCGACCGGACCTTGAGCACGCGGTGCCCGTGGATGACGTGGCCCTCGACGACGAGGTCCTCCTCGAAGTCGGAGGAGTCGGCGGGCAGGACCTCGAGGAACATCGTCGGCACGCGGGCGGGGATGCCGGAGTCGCGGCGTTCCTCGCGCCCCTTCGACCGGTACGCCTCGGCCGTGCCGGCGCCCGGTTCGTTCGCGATGATGCAGACCGAGCTGAACTGGTCGGCGTCGGCCTCGATGAACTGCCGGGCGGTGGCGTCCAGCTCGATCGACGACGCACGGAGCTCGAACGACCGGCGGACGCGGGAGACCAGCGAGACCACCACGATCGCGATGATGAAGATCGCGGCGATGCGGACGCCGTCCGGCCGCTCGATGACGTTCGCGACGGTCGTGTACACGAAGACCACGGCGATGATGCCGAACCCGATCGTGCGCTTCTTCTGCTGCTTGCGTCGGGCCGACAGGGTCACCGCGACCGCGGCGCTCGTGATGAGGACGAGCACGCCCGTGGCGTAGGCGCCGCCCTGCGCGTCGACGTTCGCCTGGAAGATGATCGTGATCACGAAGGCGATGAGCGTGAAGATGATGACGAGCGGCCGGGTCGCCCGCGCCCACTGCGGTGCCATGCCGTAGCGGGGCAGGAACCGGGGCACGAGGTTGAGCAGACCCGCCATCGCACTCGCACCGGCGAACCACAGGATCGCGACCGTCGAGAAGTCGTACACGGAGCCGAACACGCCGCCGAGGTACTCGTGCGCCAGGTACGCCAGCGCCCGCCCGTTCGCACCGCCGCCCGGCTGGAACTCCTGCTGCGGGATGAGGAAGGTGGTGACGATCGACGAGGTGATGAGGAACGAACTCATGATGACCGCGGCGACGGTGAGCAGGCGCTTCGTCCCGCGGATCCGCCCCTCGGGTCGGGCGCTCGTGTCGTCGGACGCGTCGCCGCGCACCTGCGGCATCACCGCGACGCCGGTCTCGAAGCCGGACAGGCCCAGCGCGAGCTTCGGGAAGACGATGAGGGCGATGCCGATCATCACGAGCGGGTTGCTGTGCTGCGCCGTGAGGCCGCTCCACCAGTCGCTCGCGACCATCGGGTTCTCGAACACGTGCCACAGGGACACCCCGACGACGACCGCGTTGAGCAACAGGTACACCGCGACGAGCGCGACCGCGATGCCGATCGCCTCCTTGAAGCCGCGGAGGAACACCACCCCGAGCAGGAGCAGCAGTGCGAGCGTGAGCGGCACCGGGATCTCGGTGAACCAGTGCGGCGTGAAGGGGTTCTCCGCGATGTGCGCCGTCGCGTCCGCCGCGGACAACGTCATCGTGATCATGAAGTCCGTCACCGCGAACCCGAGCAGCACGAGCACGAAGAGCTTGCCGGCCCACCAGGGCAGGAGCTTCTCGAGCATCATGATCGAGCCGGCGCCCCGGAAGCTGTCCTGCGCGACCCGACGGTACACCGGCAGCGCGCCGAACAGCGTGACGAGCACGAGCACGATCGTCGCGATCGGCGACAGGAGCCCGGCGGCGAGCGCGGCGATCGCGGGCTGGTACCCGAGCGTCGAGAAGTAGTCGACGCCCGTGAGGCACATGACGCGCCACCACGAGTGGGTCTTCTCCACCTCGACCTGGTGCGGGCCCTGGTGCGAGGCACCCTGGTCGGCCCCGTGCAGCATCCAGCGACGCACACGGGTGCTTCGGTCGAGGGGAGGCTCGGTCGCGTCGCGTTCCGCGGCCCGCTCGGCGTCTGTCGCGGTCACGGACACGATCGTAGGCCGTCCTAGCGCCGTGGTCTCGCGATCACCGCCGCGACACCGGCCACCACGAGCAGGACCCCGGCGGTCAGGCAGGCCCCGAGCAGGAGCGTCATCGGGTCGACGGTGAACCACGGCAGGGCGCTCACGGCCATCGCGGCGGCGAACACGAGGAGGACGACCCCCCAGAAGACCGTGCCGAAGCGGGGTGCACGGCGCGGGCGGCGAGCGGGTGCCGGGACCCCGTCGAACGGGGTGGTCGGGGTGGTCGGGGTGGTCGGGTCGACCGGTGTGGTCCGGTCGTCGGGGGTGGTCCGGTCGTCGGGGGTGGTCCGGTCGTCGGGGGTGGTCTCGTCGTTCGTCATCGTCTCGTTCCTCACTGGTCGACGGTCACGGCGCGCGGCACGTCGACGCCGCCGCCGATGAGCCACACGTGCACGGTCGTGGTCTCGGCGGCGTCCGCCGATCGCGCTGCCCGGTTCTCGACGGTCGTCGTGCCGAGCGCGCCACCGAGGCTGTCGTCCGCGTCGTCGTCCGGACGGAGCTCGACGCCGTACCCGATGCCGCTCACCCGGACCCGGACGGGAGCGTCGGTCGGCAGCTGGACCTCGGCTCCCCCGGCTCCCAGCCAGAGGTTCACCGTCCCGCCGCCGTCGGTCTCGTCGAGCCCGCGGAGGTCCAGCGTCGGCCCACCGACCACCATCGCGTAGTTCCGCTCGGTGCCCGGCCGGACGTCGTCCACCCGCCAGGTGGTCCCGCCGACGACCGTGACCTGCGTGCCGGTCGGCAGCACCCCCGTCACGACGAGCGCGACGACCCCGATGGTCGAGAACAGCCCGAGACCACCGCTCTCCCGTCCGCGCACGCCGGCCACGACGGTCGCCACGGCGAGCACGGCGACCGCGGCGGCGATCCCGAGCACCGGTACGGGCAGGTCCGTCTGCTGCGCCCACACCGCGACGCCGGCTCCGACGACGAGGGCGAGGCCCAGGCTCACGGCGACGTACCCGGCGCCGGGGAGCCGGTCGGCTCGCTCCGCACGCCGTTCCGCCTGACGCTGCCGTTCCGCGCGCATCCGCTCGGCGTGCTGACGGTGTCGGTCCGCCGCGGAGGTCGTGTCCCACTGCCAGGAGGCGCTGCTCGCCCCCGCCGCGGACCCACCGGGAGCGACGTGGTCGGGTCCACCCGCCGTCGTCGCGCCCGTCGCCGCCCACGGCGTCGGCGCGGGGTCGTCGGCACTCGTCCAGAAGTCGCGGCGCATGCCCGGCTCCGCCTGCTCACCGGCCGCCGCCGGCTCGCCGGCCGCCGGCTGCGAGCCCCGGCGCGCCAGGACCACCACGAGCCACACCGCGCACCCCACGAGGGCGATCGTCCACGCGGTCCCGAGCGTGGCCGAGAGCCAGCCGGGCATCCCCCACGCCACCGGGACGCCCTGCCACCAGATGCCCTGGACGGCGGGGACGAAGGTCAGCACCACGAGGACGCCGATGGCGATGAGCGCCGGGTCGAGCACCCCGCGGACCATCCGCTCGACGTGGATGCGTCCGGACGAGTCCGGCAGCAGCGCCCACCCCGCCGCGTAGGCGAGGAACACCGGGCCGCCGAGGAGCGCCACGACGATCGCGACGCCCCGCACCACCAGGGGGTCGAGCCCGGTGCGCTCGGCGACGGCGCCGCACACGCCGGCGAGCCAGCGGTCGTCGGACCGGGTGACGTGGATGCCCCGGATCCAGTCGAAGAACCGTGTCGCCGACGCGGGGCCGCCGGTGTCCTGTTGTGTCATGGCCACCAGCATCGTGGCCGCCGACGGTCGGCACCATCGGGGTTCACCCTGATCGTCCCCTGATCCCCGCCCCCGAGCCCGCGGTCGGCGGACCCGGGGTGCCAGGATTGGCCCATGCCGACCGCCACGATGTCCCGCCCGGCCCTCCGGGTCGTCGGTGGCGTGTGCGGCGGGTTCGCTGCCCACACCGGGCTGCCCGTCGGCGCCGTGCGGCTCGCGACCGCGGTGCTGGCGGTGTGCGGCGGGGCCGGTGTCCTGCTCTACGCCTGGCTCTGGGCGACGACGCCGAGCCAGGGACCGGCGACGCCGACGTCCCTGCGGGCGGTGCTGACCCGTCCCGCAGCCGAGGCCGAGGCCGCGCCGGACGAGCACGCGCGCCGGGCGCCGGTCGTGGAGATCCTGCTCGGCATCGCCCTGCTGACGGCGGGCGGCGCGATGGTCGCCTCACGCCTGGGCGCCGACGTCCCGCTCGCGTTCATCGTGCCGGCGATCGTCGTCGCCACCGGAGCGGCACTCGCGTGGCGGCAACTCGACGCCCTCCGGAACGTCCGCGCCGCGGGGTCCTCTGCCCTCGTCGTCCGGGCCCTCGGCGCGCTCGTGCTCGTCGTGCTCGGCATCCTGCTGTTCTTCACCTCGAGCACGCACCCGAACGTCTGGACGGTCCTCACCGCCGCGACCGCGGTGCTGCTCGGCGTCGCCGTCGTGGTCGCGCCCTGGGTGGTCCGGCTCGTCCGCGACCTCGCCGAGGAGCGCGCCGCCCGCGTGCGGGACGTCGAGCGGGCCGAGATCGCGGCGCACCTGCACGACTCCGTCCTGCAGACCCTGGCCCTCATCCAGCAGCGGGCCGAGCCGGGCTCCGACGCCGCACGGCTCGCGCGGGCCCAGGAGCGCGAACTCCGGTCGTGGCTGTTCGCCGAGCAGGCCGAGCCGACCGCCGACCTCGGGGCCCAGCTCCGGGCGACCGCGGTCGAGATCGAGACCGAGTACCCGGCGCAGGTCGAGGTGATCGCGATCGGTCCGGCGCGGGCCGACCTCCCCGAGGGCATCGTCGCGGCCGCCCGCGAGGCGATGCTCAACGCCGCTCGGCACGCCGGCGGGACCGTCCGGGTGTACGCCGAGACCGCCCACGACCGCGTGGAGATCACCATCGGCGACCGCGGGCCGGGCTTCGACCCCGCGGCCGTCCCGGAGGGCCGCTACGGCGTCCGCGAATCGATCGTCGGCCGGATGCAGCGCATCGGTGGCACCGCGACGATCGCGCCGGGGCCGGGACGCACCGGCACCGAGGTCCGTCTGGTCCTCCCCCTGACCGCCCCCGACCGGCCGACCGAGGAGCACCCGTGACCGACGACCCCACCGCGCAGCCGCAGGCCGCACCGCTCACCGTCGCCATCGTGGACGACCACTCCATCTTCCGGGCCGGCGTGCGCGCCGGGCTGCCGCCGCGCCTCCTGGTCGTCGGTGAGGCCGCGACCGTCGACGAGGCCGTCGACCTCGTCGCCGCGACCCGACCGCGCGTCGTCCTGCTCGACGTCCACCTCCCCGGCGGTGCGGGCGGTGGTGGCGCCGAGGTGATCGCACGCGCCGCCCCGGGGCACCCGGACACCCGGTTCCTCGCGCTGAGCGTCTCGGACGCGGCGGACGACGTGGTGCGGGTGATCCGGGCGGGAGCGCGCGGGTACATCACCAAGAGCTCGTCGGAGGCCGACGTCGCCGAGGCGATCGACCGCGTGGCCGAGGGGGACGCGGTGTTCTCGCCGCGGCTGGCCGGTTTCGTGCTCGACGCGTTCGGCGCGGTGAGCGGCGAGACCGCGCAGGTCGACACGGAACTCGACCGCCTGTCCGCGCGCGAGCAGGAGGTGATGCGGCTCATCGCCCGCGGGTACGCCTACAAGGAGGTCGCCGCGGACCTGTTCATCTCGGTGAAGACCGTCGAGACGCACGTGTCGAAGGTCCTGCGGAAGCTGCAGCTGTCGAACCGGCACGAGCTCACGGCGTGGGCGCTCCAGCGGAAGCTCCTCTGAGCCCTACTTCGAGCTGATCCGGGTGTACTTGTTCACCGACCACGGCACGAACACCACCAGCATCACCGCGATCCCGATCAGCACCGTCACGATCGGGTGCTGCATCGTCCAGATGTCCGGCACCGGCGCCGAGCCGACGTTGCCGAACAGCTCGCGGGCGGCCTGCACGAGCGACGACACCGGGTTCCACTCCGCGAAGACCCGCAGCACGAGCGGCAGCGTGTCGCTCGGGACGAAGGCGTTGGAGATGAACGTCAACGGGAACAGGATCATGAACGAGGCGTTGTTGATGACCTCGGGCGTCTTGACGCTCATGCCCAGCAGCGCCATCACCCAGCTGAACGCGTAGCTGAACAGCAGCAGCAGCGCGATGCCGGCGAGGAACTCCAGCGGCGACGAGTTCACCCGCCACCCGACCGCGAGCCCGGTGAGCATCATGATCGCCATCGAGATCCCGTTCAGCACCAGGTCGGAGTTCGTCCGGCCGACGAGCACCGCGGACGCCGACATCGGGAGCGTGCGGAACCGGTCGATCAGCCCTTCCTTGAGGTCCTGCGCCATCGCCGATCCGGAGAACGTCGCGCCGAACACGACCGTCTGGGCGAAGATCCCCGCCATCAGGAACTGCGTGTAGTCGGTCCCCTGCACCTGGATCGCGCCGCCGTAGACCTGGCTGAAGAGCAGGACGAACATGATCGGCTGCAGCACCGCGAACACGAGCATGTCCGGCGACCGCTTGATCTTGATGAGGTTCCGCTTCGTGACCGTCCAGCCGTCCTCGAACCAGACCGCCGCGGGCGAGGTGACGACGACGGGCAGCTCCCGGCCGAGTGCCGTGGCGGGTGTGGTGGCGGTCATCGTGCCGCCTCCTTCTGCTTCGTGGCAGCCGGGTCGACCGCATCGTCGTCCGTCGCCGCGTGGCCGGTGAGCCGGAGGAACACGTCGTCGAGGGTGGGGCGTCGCATGCCGGCGTCGTGCAGCTCGATGCCGGCGTCACCGAGGTCGGCGAGCACCCGCTGGAGGGCCGAGGGTCCGGCCTCGACCGCGATGGCGTGGGTCCGGCCGTCGCCGGAGGCCTCGACCTCGCCGACGCCGTAGCGCCGGAGGACGGTCGTGGCGGCGTCCGCATCGGCCTGGTCGACCAGCGTGACGACGACCCGGTGGCCGCCGACCTGGGCCTTGAGGTGGTCGGAGGTGCCCTCGGCGATGACGGTCCCACCGTCGATCACCGCGATGTCGTCGGCCAACTGGTCGGCTTCTTCGAGGTACTGCGTGGTGAGGAGCACCGTCGTGCCCTCGGCCACGAGCCCCTCGATGATGCCCCAGAGCGCGAGCCGGCTGCGCGGGTCGAGCCCGGTGGTCGGCTCGTCGAGGAACAGCACGCGGGGGTTCATCACGAGTGCGCCGGCGAGGTCGATCCGCCGCCGCATGCCGCCGGAGAAGCCCTTCACGGGGCGGTCCCCGGCTTCGGCCAGGTCGAAGACGTCGATGAGCTCGCGCGCCCGTTCCCGCGCCGTCCGACGACCGAGGTGGTAGAGCCGCCCGATCATCTCGAGGTTCTCGAACCCGGTCAGGTTCTCGTCGACCGCGGCGTACTGGCCGGAGACCCCGATCGACCGCCGGGTGGCCTGCGGGTCGGCGATGACGTCGATGCCGTCGATCGTCGCCGTGCCGCTGTCCGGCGTGATGAGCGTGGTCAGCACCTTCACCGTGGTGGTCTTGCCGGCACCGTTCGGCCCGAGCAGCGCCTTGACGGTGCCCTGCGGCACCACCAGGTCGAGCCCGGCCAGTGCGTGCACGGGACCGGACTTCGATCGGTACGTCTTGGTCAGCCCGGAGGCTTCGATGATGGCCATGTCGCTCCCTTGTCGAGCATGGAACATATCAGATGGTCGGTGCCGACCGTGACGCGCTACACGTCGAAGTCACCACCGAAGTCGCTGAAGCCACCGCCGAAGTCGGATCCGCTGTCGCCCCAGCCCGCACTCTCGAACCCGCCGCCGTCGGACGCGCCGCTGTCGGACGCGCCTCCGTCACCGGAGTCGGCACCAGTGTCCTCCGAACCACCGTCACCCGCAGCATCGGTACCGCCGTCGAACGATCCGGGGTCCGGCAGGAAGGCGCTCATGATGGCCGAACCGATCACGTAGCCGGCGACCGTCCCGAGGATCGAGGCGCCGATCATGCTGCCGAACGACGGACCGGAGCGCTGCCCGGCACCGCCGAACATCCCGCCGCGACCGTTCCCGACACCGCCGAGCGAGCGCTCCATGAACCCGGGCTGCCGGATCTCCGAGCGCGTCGCGGCCTGGGCCAGGGAGCGCGGGTCGTCGCCGCGCGGGGCCTCGCCGGCCGGCGCGGACCGGGTGAACTCGTCATAGACCATCCGGCGCTGCTCGTCCGTCAGCTTCGCGAAGGCCTCGGCGTGGACCTCCTCGATGCGCTCCGGCGGGGCCGTGCGGAGCAGGTAGCGGTAGCGCTCGACCGCACGCTCGTCGTCGGTCGACGCCTGCTGGCCACCGGTCGGGTCGCCGCCGCCCCACTGCGGCGTACCGTACTGGCCGCCGGCCGCCGGCGCTCCCGTGGGCGCGGGCTGGTGGTAGGACTGCTGGCCGTAGCGGTACCCCTGCTGCTGCGGCTGCTGCGGCTGCCCCCACTGGTTCTGCTGCGCGGCGCCGTTCTGGTCGCGCTCCGGACGTCCGAGCAGGCGGTCGAGGAATCCCATGGTCGATGCTCCTTCGGGTGCGCCCCGCCGGCGGCGGAGCAGTGCGGCCCGCCGTGGAGCGGTGCCGTGGACTGCCACCCTAGGGAGCGCCGGCGACCACTGACTGAACGCCCGCACAGAGTCACCCGAGAGCCGGCGGTGCAGGATGGCCTGCGTGACCGCGGACCTCGACGACCTCCGACGGCTCCGGCGCGCCCGCAGCCGGATGGACCGCGCCTACGCCGAACCCCTCGACGTCCCGTCGCTCGCCGCCGGCGCCTTCATGTCGCCCGCCCACTTCAGCCGCCGGTTCCGCGCCGCCTACGGCGAGACCCCGTACGCGTACCTGATGACCCGGCGCATCGAACGGGCACAGGCGCTCTTCCGGAGCACCGGGCTCAGCGTGACCGAGGTCTGCCTCGCCGTCGGCGCGACGAGCCTCGGATCGTTCTCGTCGCGCTTCACCGAGCTCGTCGGGATGACCCCGTCGCAGTACCGTGCCGCCGATCACGATGCCCTCGCCGGCGTGTGGAGCTGTCACGCCATGGTCGTCACCCGACCCGTTCGAGCAGGATCCGAGAAGCGCGGGGCGACCGGGCAGTCCTAGTCTCGCTGCCATGAGCATCCAGATCAGCGGCGTGCACGTGCTCGCCGACGACATCGACGCCGCCGTCGCCTTCTACGGCGACGTCCTCGGCTTCACCGTCCGCAACACCGTCGAGAACGGCGGGTTCCGGTGGGTGACCCTCGCGAGCGACGACCACGCCGACCTCGAGCTCGTCCTGTCCGAGCCGCACGCCGGTCGGTCGCAGGAGGACGGCGACGCGATCGCCGCGCTCCTCGCCAAGGGCGGCCTCGCCATGCTGCAGCTCCGTGTGTCCGACCTCGACGCCACGTTCGACCGGATCACGGCGAGTCCCGACGCCGAAGTCCTGCAGGAGCCCACCGACCAGTTCTGGGGCGTCCGCGACGCGGCCGTCCGCGACCCCGCGGGCAACATGGTGCGGATCGCGCAGGCCTGACGGCCCGTCACGCGCCCACCTGTGGGCCTGGAGGCGCGGGTCGGGCCCGGACCGCGCCTCCAGGCCCACAGGGGTGACGCTCAGACGGCGGCGAGCGCTGCCGTCCACACGGCGTGCAGTTCGTCAGCCGCATCCGGGTGCGCCACGAGGAACGGCTCCCCCGCCGGCGGGAACCCGTCGACGGGGCCCTCCCGGGTGAGCACGACGCCGCCGGCCTCGTGCACGAGCAACACCGCAGCACCGTGGTCGATCGGGTCGAACGCCGACACGCACCCGCCGATCCCCCGCCCGGCCGCGACCTGCGCGATCGTGAGCGTGCCGGACCCCTGCACCCGCAGCGTGCACGAGCGGGCCGCGAGGGCGTCGAGGAACGCACCGAACCCGGGCCACGGCCGGTGCCCGTCGAGCTCGGTCCCGACCACGGCTCCGGCGAGTGCCCGCGGGGCGTCGTCGAGGCGCAGCGTCCGGTCACGGAGGGTGGCGCCGCGACCGCTCCGGGCCTCGAGCACCTCACCCCGCCACGGATCGGCGACGACGCCGACGAGTGGACGACCGCCGCGGGTGAGACACAGCGACATCGAGGTCCACGGCACCCCGTTCGCGAGGTTCGTCGTGCCGTCGACCGGGTCGAGGTACCAGCGGTGCCGGTCACCGGGTGCCGCGCCGTACTCTTCGCCGGTGAACCCGTGGGTCGGGAACACCGTCCGGACCCGGGAACGGACGTGCTGTTCGACGAGTCGGTCGACGTCGGTGACGAGGTCGGCGGGGTGCGCCTTCGTGGTGACCTCGCCGACGGGGTGCTCACGGGTGAAGGCGATCACCTCGTGGGCGATCCGGTGCGCCAGTGCCTGCGCGCGCGAGGCCACCTCGGTCTCGGTCGGCTCGCGGTCGCGCTCGGGCCAGCCGTCGCGTTCCGCCTCGGCGAGCGCTGCTCGGACCGTCGCGACGTCGTTCGTGGTGATCGAGTCGACGCCGGACATCGCTGCCCACACGGCCGGCTCGGGGTCGTCCACGGTCCACACGGACACGACGAGGCCGAGGTCGTGCGCGGCCCGGACGGTGCGCGGGGTGAGGAACGCGACGTCGAGGTTCAGCGTCGAGGGCGCGAGCGGCGCCAGGTCCTCCGCGGTCGGCGCCTCGAGCGACTCCCACGCGAGCCAGACGTCGGCGTCCGGGAGGACCTCGCGGACCGCCGCCATCGCCTCGGGCGCGCCGCACCACGCGACGCCGGTGCTCCCCCGGTGCGCCGCGACGGTCCGCGCGGCGACGAGGGCGTCCTCCGGGTCGGTCAGGTCGACGAGCAGCGAGGTCCGGCAGCCGTCGAGCCGTTCGAGTGCGGCGTCGAGCCGTGGGATCCGGTCGAGGCCGTTCCCGAGCCGGGCGACGTCGCACCAGTCCACCTCGGACACGCGTCGGGCGTCGCCCCACATCCGGCCGAGGGTCTCGTCGTGGAGCAGCACGGCGACGCCGTCGGCGGTGCGGCGGACGTCGACCTCGATGGTGTCCGCACCGAGGGCCTCGGCGACGGCGATGGCGGGCAGGGTGTTCTCGCGTCGGACGCGCGGCGCACCCCGGTGGGCGACGAGGCGCGGCGCGCGCACGGTGCGCCGGGCGTCCGGGGCAGCGTCGGTGGCGACCATCCGGCCCGTCGGTGCCTGCGCGGTCGACGTCATCCGCCGATCGTGCCGGACGCCGGCGAACCGGAGGTGACGTGCGCGTGAACGCGGCGTGCGCGTGGGCGGCCATCGCCGACTGCGAGAATGGGGTGTGACCGAACGCACCTGGGGCTGGCTCGCAGCCGTGATCGACGTCGTGCTCATCGTCCTGTTCGCCCTGATCGGGCGCTCCTCGCACGGTGAGGCGAACTCCGCCTTCGCGCTGTGGACCACCGCCTACCCGTTCCTCGCCGGGTGGGCGATCGCCTACGTGACGAGCGGAGCGTGGGCTCGCCCGCTGCGCTTCTGGCCCACGGGCGTCGTCGTGTGGGTCCTCACGGTGTTCGTCGGGTTGGCGATCCGGGTGGCGACGGGCCAGGGCGACGTGGACGGCAACCCCTTGCCGATCTCGTTCGTGATCGTCGCGACGATCGTGCTCGGGGTGTTCCTGCTCGGGTGGCGCGGGGTCGCTCGACTCGTCATCGGAGCCGTCGGCCGACGTCGGCAGCGCGGGGCGGTGTCGGCCGAGCGCTAACCGTCAGGTGCGCCCGCCCCGACCGCACACCGGTCAGAACAGCCCGGCGCGCGGTGCCTCCGGCCCGTCGAACCCGCGGAACATGTCCGACACCAGGGCCTCGATCTGCGGCTCGACGAGTCGTTCGACCGCCTCGGCGATCCGCGGCCGGTGGTCGATGAGCGCCAGGCAGACCGCCGTGCCGGTGGAACGGGCGCACTCGTCGGAGAGGGCGATCTCGTGACGGAGCGCCGACTTCGCCTCGTCCGACAAGGGTTCGCGTGGCGCCTGCTCGTGCGCGCCCGTGCCGGTCAGCTCGCCGAGCGTGAAGAGGAACGGCTCCCCCGGTGACGGCTCCGGGTCGACGTCGAGGCCCTGGAACTCCGGCTGCAGGCCCTCGGTCGGCTGGTACCCGGCGTGACGCTTGCGTGCCGCGGCCCGCTCGAGTTCGCGCTGCAGCAGGGGCAGGTTCTTGGCGGTGTAGTCGTCGACGGCGTCCTCGATGATCGTCGAGATGCGCCCGATCAACGCGTGCTGGACGGCGTGCGGCACGTCCGGTCCGAAGCCCGCGGCGGTGGCGATCGGCGAACCGGTGCACTTGCGGCAGATGCGTGTCCGGGGCCGCGCGGTGCCGATCTGCCAGCGGGGCAGCCAGCGCAGCCAGACCTCGACAGCGCTGCGCACGCGTCCGTCGATGCCGTCCATGCTCCAAGCGTATGCGCCGCGCCCGGGATCGCCGCGGATTTCCGGGCCGGGGCAGATCGCGCGGCTCGCACCGTGCGAGGTGCGCGCCGCACTGTGCGAGGTTCCGCGCAGCGTGCGTGGCCACGGGCGTGCCACCGTGCGGGGAACCTCGCACACTGCGGAACGGCGGCGCGGCGCCGGGCGACGCCGGGTCGTCAGTCCTTCGGCTCGGTCACGAAGTCGATGAGCTCCTCGACACGACCGAGCAACTGCGGCTCGAGGTCGGCGAACGTCCGCACCTGCCCGAGGATCCGCTGCCAGGCCCGGGCGATGTCGGCCTGCTCGGCGGCGGGCCACCCGAGCGCCTGGCAGATGCCCTTCTTCCACTCGATCGAGCGCGGGATCGTCGGCCACGCCTGGAGTCCGACGCGGGCGGGCTTCACCGACTGCCAGACGTCGACGAACGGGTGCCCGACGACGAGCACGTGCGCGCCCCACTTCCCGCGCATCACGGCGTCGGCGAAGCGGGACTCCTTCGAGCCCGGCACGAGGTGGTCCACGAGCACGCCGACACGACGGTCGCGCGAGGGCCGGAAGTCGTCGAGCACGTCGGCCAGGTTGTCGACGCCGGAGAGCTCCTCGACGACGACGCCCTCGACCCGGAGGTCGGCTCCCCAGACCTTCTCGACGAGTTCGGCGTCGTGCTTGCCCTCCACCATGATCCGGGAGGGCAGTGCCACCCGGGCGCGCTGCGACTCCACGGCGAACGATCCGGACGCGGTGCGGAGGCGACCGCCGTCGGACGCGTGCCGGACCGCCGGGGCCGAGCCGCGCCTCCCGACCGGCGGTGCAGCGGCGGCAGACCGCCCCACCGGTGCCTGCGGGCGGCCGAGCGTGACGAGCTCGCCCTCGAGCAGGAACTGCCCGGTGAAGGGGAAGGACCGCGTGCGCCCCTTCCAGTCCTCGAGCTCCACGTTGCCGGCCTCGAGCCGCACTACGGCGCCGGCCCAGCCGGTCGTCGGGTCCTCGAGGACCATGTCCCGCTCGAGCGGCACCTGCCGCACCTTCTGCACCCCGCGCGAGCGCCAGTCGCCCGAGAGCACGTCACTGCCGTACCGGTCGTCGTCCACCCGCACGAGGGTACTGTCGTCCCGGGCCCGGACGACGTCGACCGGCCGCACACCCCACCATCTCGACGGAAGGCACACCCTTGCGCGCTGCGATCATCCACGCTCCGAACGACATCCGTGTCGAGGACCGCGACCAGCCCGACCTCATCACGCCGAAGGACGTCGTGGTCAAGGTCGTCGCGGCGTGCGTGTGCGGGTCGGACCTCTGGCCGTACAGGGGCGTCACGCCGACGAAGCAGCCGCGTCCGATCGGCCACGAGCTCGTCGGCGAGGTCGTCGCGGTGGGCGACGCCGTCACGGACCTGCACGTCGGCGACTTCGTCATCTCCCCCTTCACCATGAACGACGGCACGTGCCAGGCCTGCCGCCACGGCATGACGACCGGTTGCGACCACCTGTCCGGCTTCGGCGGGAAGGACGCGTACGGCGACCCGGTCGGCGGCGCCCAGGCCGAGTACGTCCGCATCCCGGACGCCTCCGCGACCCTCGTCGCGGTGCCGGGCCCGGTCGACCCGGCGCTCGTCCCCTCGCTCCTCACCCTGTCGGACGTCTTCTCCACCGGGCACCACGCCGCGGTGTCTGCAGCCGTGGGCCCCGGCAAGACGGTCGTCGTGGTGGGCGACGGCGCGGTCGGGCTGTCCGCCGTCCTCGCCTCGAAGCGGCTCGGTGCCGAGCGGATCATCGCGATGAGCCGGCACGCCGACCGACAGGCGCTCGCGCGCGAGTTCGGCGCGATGGACGTCGTCGAGGCGCGTGGCGAGGAGGGCGTCGCGGCGATCCGCGAGCTGCTCGACGGCGACCTGGCCGACTGCGCGGTCGAGGCCGTCGGCACCGAGGAGAGCATGGACCAGGCACTGCACTCGGTCCGCCCGGGCGGCAACCTCGGCTTCGTCGGGGTCCCGCACGGGGTGCCGACGATCGGCACGCGGTACCTCTTCGACACGAACATCACCGTCGCGGGCGGCATGGCCCCGGCGCGCACGTACATCCCCGAGCTGCTGCCGGACGTGCTCTCGGGTGCGATCGAGCCGGGCCGCGTCTTCGACCTCGAGCTCCCGCTCGACGAGGCGGCGGAGGCGTACCGCGCGATGGACGAGCGTCGCGCGATCAAGGTGCTGCTGCGCCCGTAGCGCTCAGCCGCGACGTCAGACGTCCCGCGCCGCACGTTTCGCTCCGCGCGTTCCGCTCCGCACGTTTCGCGGAGCGGAACGCGTGTTTCGAATCGGTAAACAAACCTTTCAGTAAAGAAGGTTGTCCGTTACAGTCCTCGACATGACCACACGAGGACGCACCCCCGGCCAGCCCGGCCTCCTGCGTGTCCTCAACGACCGGGCCGCGCTCGAGCTCCTGCTCGACGACGGGCCGCTCACCCGCAACGAGATCGCCCAGCGCACCGGGCTCAGCAAGCCGACCGCGGCCGAGATCATCCGGCGGCTCGAGGCGGCGGCCCTCATCCGCGAAGCCGGCACCGCATCACAGGCCGGTCGCCGGGGCCCGAGCGCGGTGGTGTACGAAGCGATCACCGACCGCGACCTCGGCGTGGCGGTCGACGTCCAGCTCGTCGACGTCCGGAGCACCGTGGTGGACGCCGCCGGCCGCACCTTCCCGGTCGCGACCCACACGATGTCCCCGGCCGAGATGCGCGCGCCCGGTGCCGACATCGTCGCCGCCGCGATCTCCCGGGCCGCAGCGGCCGCGGGCGTCGACCCGGACCTCGTCACCGCGGTGGGCATCGGGGTCCAGGCGAGCGTCGACCACGCGACCGACACCCTCATCTTCACCGACGGCCTGCCCGGCTGGCCCCGTGACCGGGTCGCCGCGACGCTCTCCGCCGCACTCGGGGTCCGCGTCGTCATCGAGAACGACGCCAACCTCGCGGCGATCGCCGAACGGAACATGGGCGCCGGACGGACCCCCGGGTCGTTCGCCCTGTTCTGGATGGCCGAGGGCCTCGGCATGGCGCTCGACCTCGGCGGCCACCTGCACACCGGCGCGTCCGGTGCCGCCGGCGAGATCGGCTACCTCGGCGTGCCGGCAGACGCACGCTCCATCGACCCGACGGCCACGATCGTCGCGGACCTCATCTCCGAGTCCGCGATCATCGCCCTCGCCGCCGAACACGGGATCACGGCACCGGACGGCACCGCTGCCGACTGGCGCCAGGTGCTCCCGCAGCTGCCCGGGCTCCCCGAGCAGCACCCGTTCACCACCGCCCTCGGCGAGCGCGTCGGGCACAACGTGCTCCCCGCCCTCGCCGTCGCCGATCCCGAGACGGTCGTGCTGCACGGCCCGACCGGGATCGCGGGCGGACCCGCCCTGGCCGCCGCCGTGACCGCCTGGCTCCGGACCCGCACGCGCTGGTCCACCGCCGTCGTGGCCCCCGGCGTCCCCGACACCCCCGTCCTGCACGGTGCGCGGCACGTCCTCATCGACGTCGTCCGCACCGCGCTCGCGGACCGGCTCGAGCGCATCAGCGACGATGTGCCCGCACCGGACCCGGCCGAGCGCCCCTGACCAGCACCACCCCACCCGCACCACTCGAGGCACCATCACCCGGCCCTGTCCCAGGGCTCTTCGGCGCGCCCGGAAACGACGTCGCACGCCCGGATCCGTCCGGCGTGCGACACCGCGACCGCTCCGCGTCGGAGCGAGACCAGAGAGCGAGTACCGCAGTGTCCCTCCCCCAACCGAACGTCCCGCACCGCCGGACGTTCCGCCGCATCGTCACCGCCACGGCCGTCGCCGCCGTGGGCGCCCTCGTCGTCGCGGGCTGCAGCTCCGGCAGCAGCGCCGACTCGATCGAGAAGAGCGCACCGAAGGAGCTCAAGGGCACCGTGTCCCTGTGGCACTTCTTCACCGGGCGCGAAGCCGGCGTCGTGAAGAGCGCCGTCGCCGGGTTCGAGAAGGAGAACCCCGGCGTCACGGTCGACATCCACGCCGGCCAGGACGACGAGAAGCTCCAGAAGGCGATCTCGTCCGGCCAGAACATCGACGTGGGCCTGTCGTACTCGACCGCCATCGTGGGCAGCTTCTGCTCCTCGGGCGCTTTCCGTGACCTGTCGCCGTACATCAAGCGTGACAAGGTCGACCTGTCCGACATCCCGAAGGCCGTGCAGTCGTACACGCAGTACAAGGGCACGCGCTGCACCCTGCCGGCCCTCGCCGACGTCAGTGCGCTCATGTACAACAAGCCGCTGCTCGCGAAGGCGGGCATCACGACCCCGCCGAAGACGCTCGACGAGCTCAAGGCCGACGCGCTGAAACTGACGACCTACAACGCCGACGGGTCGATCAAGCAGCTCGGCTTCAACCCGCTCATCGACTTCTACGAGAACTCCCCCGAGCACTGGGCCCCGATGGTCGACGGCTCGTGGCTCGACGCGAAGGGCAACAGCGTGATCGGCACGTCCGACGCCTGGAAGAAGCTCATCACCTGGCAGAAGGGCTTCGTCGACGAGATCGGCTACGACAAGCTGAAGGCCTTCACCTCGGGGCTCGGCCAGGAGTTCGCCGCCGACAACGCGTTCCAGACCGGTCAGGTCGCGATGCAGATCGACGGCGAGTACCGGACCGCCTTCATCAAGGACCAGAAGCCGGACCTCGACTACGGCACCGCACCGACCCCGGTGATGGACGGCCTCGGCAACTACGGATCGACCTACATCGCGGGCAACGTGGCGGGCATCGCGAAGGGGTCGAAGCACCCCGAACTGGCCTGGGCGCTGCTGAAGTACCTCTCCACGAACACCGACGCGCAGGTCACGATGGGCAACGGGCTGAAGAACATCCCGACGCTCACCTCGGCCCTCGAGTCGCCGAAGCTCGAGGTCGACGAGAACTACAAGACCTTCGTCGACGTCGCGGGCGACAAGGACACGATGACCTCGCCGGGCACCGCGGACGGCGCCGCCTACATCGGCACCTTCACGAAGTTCTGGCAGGCGTACCAGCAGAACGGCGGCGACCTCGACGCGAAGCTCAAGAAGCTCGATTCGGACATCGACAACGCCAACCAGCTGGCTGGTCCGTGACCATGACCGACGTCACCACCCCTGAGACCGGCAGCCTGGAGGCGCGGCCCACCCGCGCCTCCCGGCCGCCGGCCAGCGCCGGGTCGCGTTCGACGGCCCCCGGGCGCCGGCCACGTCGGCGCCGCTCCGCCGAGTCCCGCCGTCGCCTGGTCGCGCTGACGATGCTCGCCCCGGCCCTGGCGGGCCTCGTGATCTTCTTCGCGTACCCGCTCGTCGCGTCGATCTTCTACTCGTTCACGCGCTACAACCAGCTGCAGGAACCCGAGTTCGTCGGGTTGCTGAACTACAGGTTCCTCTTCACCCAGGACCCGCAGATCGGCCCCGCGGTCGTGAACACGCTGTGGTTCGTGGTCATCCTCGTGCCGGTCCGGATCGTCTGCGGGCTGCTCGTGGCGGGACTGCTCAGCCGCGCGAAGACGGCGACCGGGTTCTGGCGGACGCTGTTCTACCTGCCCGCCCTGGTGCCGCCCGTCGCGAGCGTCGTCGCGTTCGTGTTCCTCTTCAACCCCGGCACCGGCCCCGTGAACCAGATCCTGCGGGTGTTCGGCATCGACGGCCCGCTCTGGTTCAACGACCCCGCGTGGTCGAAGCCCTCGCTCGTGATCATGGGCGTCTGGGTGATGGGCGACATCATGATCATCTTCCTGGCGTCGCTCCTCGACGTGCCGCGCGACCTGTACGAGGCCGCGTCGCTCGACGGGGCGAACGGCGTCCAGCAGGTGCGGCACATCACGCTGCCGACGATCGCGCCGGTCATCGGGTTCGCCGCCGTCACCGGGGTGATCGCGGCCCTGCAGTACTTCACCGAGGCCGCCGTCGCGTCGGGCGTCGCCAGCGGCAAGGCCACGATCGGCGGAGGCACCGCGGCGCAGCTCGGCTACCCGGGCACCTCGCTGCTCACCTACACCGAGCTGCTCTACCAGCACGGGTTCGCGAACTTCCAGTTCGGCTACGCGTCCGCGATGGCCGTGGTGCTGTTCGTGGTCACCGCGGTGGTGCTCGTCCTCACGATGCGCCGCATCTCCGTCTTCAGACCAGAGGAGTCCTGATGACCGCCGTGTCCCAGTCCCCGCTCGCCCGGGCTCCCCGCGGTGCGGCGTCCGGCTCCGCCCGCGGTCCGCGCCGCAGCCTGCTGGTCTGGATCGCCGAGCACGCCGCACTCGTCGCGCTCGGCGTCCTGACCATCGCGCCGATCGTGTTCGTCATCCTGACGTCGCTGATGTCGAGCAACCAGGCACTCACTGCGTCGATCGTGCCGCGCCCGTTCGACTTCTCGAACTACGGCCGGGTGTTCACCGAACTGCCGCTCGTGCAGTGGTTCGGGAACTCGTCGATGTACGCCGTGCTCGCCACCGCGTTCATGCTCGTCAGCTCGGTCCCGGCGGCGTACGCGCTCGCCCAGATCAAGTTCCGTGGCGCGAACCTGATCTTCACCGTGATCATCGTCGCGATGCTCCTGCCCCCGCAGGTCACCGCGGTGCCGGTCTACGTGATGTGGTCCGAGCTGCACCTCACCGGCACGCTCTGGCCGCTCATCCTGCCGAACCTGCTCGGCGACGCGTTCAGCATCTTCCTGCTCCGTCAGTTCTTCATGACGATCCCGAAGGAGTACGGGGACGCCGCTCGCATGGACGGATGCAGCGAGTGGGGCGTGCTGTGGCGCGTGGTCGTCCCCATGGCCCGCCCGGGCATCGCGTCGGCGGCGATCTTCATGTTCTTCCACTCGTGGAACGACTACTACGGCCCGCTCCTGTACGCCTCCGAGAACCAGGCCGCCTGGCCGGTGGCGTACGGGCTGGCCACGTTCCGCGGCCAACACGGCACCGACTGGTCGATGACGATGGCGATGACCGTCGTCGTCATGGTGCCCGTCGTCATCATCTTCTTCTTCGCACAGAAGGCATTCGTCGAGGGCATCGCGCTCACCGGCGTGAAGGGATAGCACCACAGTGAAACTCGCAGTCATCGGTGGCGGATCCACCTACACCCCCGAACTCGTGGACGGCTTCGCCCGGCTCCGCAACCAGCTGCCCATCGACGAGCTGTGGCTCGTCGACCCCGACCCCGTCCGACGCGAACTCGTCGGCGGTGTCGCGAAGCGGATGTTCGCCCACGCCGGCCATCCGGGCACGATCCACGTCACGGACGACGTCGTCGCCGGGGTCTCGGACGCCGACGCCGTCATGTTCCAGCTCCGGATCGGCGGGCAGGCCGCCCGGCACCAGGACGAGACCTGGCCGCACGACGCCTGCTGCATCGGGCAGGAGACCACCGGGCCCGGCGGGTTCGCGAAGGCGCTCCGCACCGTGCCGGTCGTGCTCGAGTACGCGTCGCTCGTCAAGCGGTACGCCAAGCCGGACGCGTGGATCGTCGACTTCACGAACCCGGTGGGCATCGTCACCCGTGCACTGCTCGAAGCGGGGCACCGGGCCGTCGGGCTCTGCAACGTGGCGATCGGGTTCCAGCGGCGCTTCGCGAAGGAGTTCGACGTCGCTCCGTCGGCCGTCCGGCTCGACCACGTCGGTCTGAACCACCTGACGTGGGAGCGCGGCGTCCACGTGACGGACGGCTCCGGTGAGCGCGACGTCCTGTCCGACCTGCTCCGTGCCGACACCGGTGCCCTCGACCGGATGGCGGAGAGCGTGCACATGCCGGCCGACCTCATCCGGCTGCAGCACGCCGTGCCCTCGTACTACCTGCGCTACTTCTACAGCCACGACGTCGTGCTCGAGGAACAGCTGCACGCACCCACCCGTGCCGAAGCCGTCATGGAGACCGAGCGGGCCCTGCTCGCGAAGTACGCGGACGAGTCCGTCGTGACGAAGCCCGCCGAGCTCGAGCAGCGCGGCGGCGCCTACTACTCCGAGGCGGCGATCGACGTGCTCTCCTCGATCCTCGGCGACCGCGGTGACGTGCAGGTCCTCAACGTGCGCAACGACGGCACGTTCCCGTTCCTCCCCGACGACCACGTGATCGAGGTCCCGGCCCGGGTCACCCGTGCGGCGATCACACCGTTGCCCGTCGCGCCGCTCGATGCCGACATGATCGGACTCGTGTCGCACGTCGCCGGGTACGAACGCCTCGCCCTCGACGCCGCCGTGCACGGAGGCCGCGACCGCGTGCTCCGCGCGATGTGGGCGCACCCGCTCGTCGGGCAGGTCGACAAGGCCGAACGGCTCACCGACCTGCTCCTGGCCGCGAACGCGGAGCACCTGCCGTGGACGCGATCGGAGCAGCTGACGTGGGCGGGCTGAACGGAGCCGGAGCGTCCGGGGGCGGTGTCGGCACCGCCCGAGCGACCCGCCCGCCCGCTCCCGTCCCGCCGGCGCCGAGCGACGTCGTCCTGGCCGTCGACGGTGGCGGCAGCAAGACGGACGTCGTCGCGATCGCACTCGACGGTTCGATCGTCGGGCACGCACGGGGCCCCGGCTCGAACCCGCAGACCCGCGGGTGGGACGTCGCCGGGCCGATCCTCGACGACGTCCGGGCGCGGGTCGTCGACGACCTCGGCGACCGTCGGATCCGGACGACGCACGTGTACCTGGCCGGGCTCGACCTGCACGACGAACTCGTCGCGGCGACCGAGGCGCTCGCGCACTGGGAGGCCGACGGCGGCGCGCCGCACGTCCTCGACAACGACCTGTTCGCTCTGCTGCGGGCGGGGACGCTGTCGCCGGACGCCGCCGCGGTCGTCTGCGGCACGGGCATCAACGCGCTCGCGGTCCGGGCCGACGGCACCACCGCACGGTTCCCCGCCATCGGGGACGTCTCCGGCGACTGGGGCGGCGGCGCGTACCTCGGCAACCGTGCGCTGTGGCACGCCGCCCGCGCCGACGACGGTCGCGGACCGGCGACGGCCCTGGTCACGGCCGTCCCGGCGGCACTGGGCCTCCGCAGCGTCCGCGAGGTGACCGAGGCCATCCACTTCGGCCGCCTCGACCAGCGGGTGTTCAACCGGCTGTGCCCGGTGCTGTTCGAGGTCGCCGGCGCGGGTGACGCCGTGGCCGCCGGCGTCGTCGCACGGCAGGCCGAGGAGATCGTCCTGCTCGCCGCGGTCGCGCTCGAGCGTCTCGGTCTCGGTGGCTCGGCCGCGAGCCCGGTGCCCGTGGTCCTCGGCGGCGGGGTGCTCGCAGCGCGGGATCCCCTGCTCGTCGAGGGCGTCGTCGACGGCCTCGCTGCCCGGGTGCCCGGAGCGGTGCCGACGTGGGTGACCGATCCTCCCGTGCTCGGGGCGGGGTTGGCGGCGCTGGAGTCCGTCGGGGCCGACGATGCCGCGCTCGACCGCTACCGGCAGGCCGTGCGCTCCCGCGCCTTCGCGAGCACCACGGCGCTGATCCGCTGACGCGCCGCGCGAGCGGGCGCCCGCGCGCCCGCGCCCCGCGCGCCGCGCCGCGCGCGCCTGCGCGGCCGCCGCGCACGCGAAAGCGACAGTGTGCCGCACGACGATCGCGGCACACTGTCGCTCCAGCGGCAGCATCATCGCGCGCACCCTGTGCGCTGTCGCTTCCGCGGCACGACCCACACCGCGCCCGGAACGCACCCACACACGGACGGGAGGCGCGGTGCCAGCCCGCACCGCGCCTCCCGTCCGACCGTGCTCGCGCCCATCCCGTGGTCGCGCGCCCCGAGACTCGGCCGGGCGGACGAGATGCGGGTCGCCGGGCCGCGAAACTGTCCGCCGAGCCGAGACTCGGCGAGACCGACCGGCCGCGCGCCGCGCGCCCCGCCGCGCGGCGCCGCGCTACGCGCGCGCCAGCAGCCCCAGCATGTCGACCACCCGGTTCGAGAACCCCCACTCGTTGTCGTACCAGGCGACCACCTTCACGTGCCGCCCCTCGTCGACACGGGTGAGCAGCGAGTCGAACACGCTCGACTCCGGCCGCCCCGTGATGTCCGTCGACACGAGCGGGTCCGCCGTGAACGCCAGCACCCCCGCGAGCGGCCCGGCGGCGGCAGCACGGTAGGCCTCGTTGATCTCCTCGACGGTGACGTCCCGCGACACCACGGTGTTCAGCTCGACGATCGACCCCACCGGCACCGGCACCCGGATCGCGTCACCCGACAGCTTGCCGTCGAGCCGCGGCAGCACGAGCCCGATGGCCTTGGCAGCCCCGGTCGACGTCGGCACGATGTTCACCCCGGCGGCACGCGCCCGACGCAGGTCGCGGTGCGGCCCGTCCTGCAGGTTCTGCTCCTGCGTGTAGGCGTGCACGGTCGTCATGAACCCGTGCTCGATGCCCGCGAGGTCGTCGAGAACCGACGCCAGCGGCGCGAGCGCGTTCGTCGTGCACGAGGCGTTCGAGACGACGGTGTGCACCGCCGGGTCGTACACGTCGGAGTTCACGCCGTACGCGATGGTGGCGTCCGCGCCGGTGGCGGGCGCGCTGATGAGGACGCGGCGGGCTCCCGCGGTCAGGTGTCCCGCCGCTGCGTCGCGCGCGGTGAACCGGCCGGTCGACTCGAGCACGACCTCGACGCCGAGGTCGCCCCACGGGAGCTCCGCCGGCTCACGCGACGCGAGGACGCGGATACGCCGTCCGTCGATGACGAGGGTGTCCCCGTCGACCTCGACGGTCCCGGCGAACGGGCCGAGCGCGGAATCGTACCGGAACAGGTGGGCGAGCGTCTCGGGTGCGGTGAGGTCGTTGACGGCGACGACGTCGAGGTCGTCGCCTCCCCGGGCGAGGAGCGCGCGGAGGGTGTTGCGGCCGATGCGGCCGAAGCCGTTGATCGCGATGCGGGTCATGTGGACTTCCTTTCGTTCCGCGGTCCATGCTCACGGCCCGGGAGGCGCGGCTCCAGTGGCTGGGAAGCCAGCGTTCGAAAGGATGTCGCCACCACTGCGGCGACGCGGTCAGTCCTGGAAGGTCCGCCGGTACTCGGTCGGCGAGGTCCCGAGGATCCGACGGAAGTGCGTCCGCAGGTTGGCGTCCGACCCGAGTCCCGCCCGCTCGGCGACCTGGTCGACGGCGAGGTCCGAGCGCTCGAGCAGCTCCCGTGCGAGGTCGACCCGAGCCCGGAGCACCCACTGCATCGGCGTGTACCCGGTGTCCTCGACGAAGCGCCGCGAGAACGTCCGCGGCGAGACCGTCGCGTTCCGGGCGAGGACCTCGAGCGTCAGCGGGTCGGCGAGGTGCCGGAGCGCCCACTCCCGCGTCTCGGCGAAGACGTCCCCGAGGGGCTCGGGCATGCTCCGCGGGACGTACTGGGCCTGCCCGCCGCTCCGGTACGGGGCACTCACGAGGCGCCGTGCGACGTGGTTCGACAGCCCGACCCCGTGGTCCTGCCGGACGATGTGCAGGCACAGGTCGATCCCGCTCGCCGCTCCCGCACTCGTCAGGACCGACCCGGCGTCGACGAACAGCACGTCCTCGTCCACGTCGGCCTCGGGGTACCGGTCGCGGAGCACCCGCGTGTAGTGCCAGTGCGTGGTCGCACGGCGGCCGTCGAGCAGTCCGGCGGCGGCCAGGGCGAACGCCCCGGTGGAGATCGCCGCGATCCGGACGCCCCGCTCGTGCGCCCGCCCGAGCGCCGCCACCACGTCGGCCGGGGGTGGCGTGTCCGCGGGGAACCGGTACCCGGGCACGAAGACCGTCTCGGCCCACTCGAGGGCGTCCAGCCCGTGGTCGACCGCGTACGCGAGGCCGTCTCCCCCGGCGATGCGTCCCACGCGGGGGCCGCACACCCGGACCTCGTACGGCATGCTCGGGCGGTTCGAGAACACCTGCGCCGGGATCCCGACGTCGAGCGGCTTCGCCCCGTCGAGCACGAGGACCGCGACGCGGTGCAGGTGGGGCGTGGCCATGCAGCGACGCTAGCGCCCTCCGGGGACGTCAGGCGTCGCGGATCGCGAGGACCCGGTGCGGTGCCGCCCGCTCCGCCCGCCACCCGGTGGGCAGGACGTCCTGGAGTTCCGGCAGCGTGAAGCTCCGCCGGATCGAGCGCAACCCGTCCACCCGCACGAAGGTGCCGGCCGCGACCAGCGTCGAACCGACCGCGTACGCCCGGTAGGCCGAGCGCGACCGCCGGATGTCCGAGTGCAGGCTGCGGCTCGTCGCCAGCTGTTCGGAGTCCGCGAGGAACCCACGCCGCTCCTCGTCACCGAGGTGGTGCAGCACGTGGTTCGACACGACGACGTCGAACCGCTCCCCCGCGGCGATGAGCTCGGCGCTCGACTGCTGCCGGAAGGTGACACCGCGCGGGGTGGACCGGGTCGCCGCGTCGATCGCCCGCGCGTCCGGGTCGGCCCCGACGACCTCGACGTCGAACCCGTCGGCGGCAGCCCACCGGACGAGCGCCCGCGCGAGGTCGCCGCCGCCGCACCCGAGGTCGAGCACGCGTCCCCGCCCGTTCGCGGGGAGTGCCGGCGCGACGTGCGTCCGCCACGCGGAGCGCCAGCCGCTCACGAGTGCGTTCACCACGGCGAAGCGTCGGAACGTCCGCGCGAGCGCGCGCGGGTCGCAGTCCGGGTCGTCCATGAGTTCGTGGAGGTCCAGTGCGCGCGTGGTCAGGTCGACGGCCGGGAGGCGCGGGTCGATCCCCTCGGTGCGGCTCACGAGACGCCCGTGGTCGCCGTCTCGACCGCGTGGTCGCGGGCTGCTGCCGTCGCCGCCGTGACCGGTTCGTCCTGCTCGCGGGTCGGGATCGACGGTCGCGTGCTGCCGACGGCGGTGAGTCGGGCGGCCTCGACCGTCAGGCCCGGCCCGAACGCGAGCGCGATGACGGGGGCACCGTCGTCGATGCCGTCGTCGAGCACCTGGCGGAGCACGAAGAGCACGGTGGCACTCGAGACGTTCCCGTGGTCACGCAGGACGGCACGGCTCGCCGCGAGTGCCGTGTCGGGCAGCCCGAGGGCGACCTGCGTCCGGTCGAGGATCGCGCGGCCTCCCGGATGCACGGCCCAGGTCGGAACGTCGACGGCAGCGGAGCCCACGGCGGACAGCAGCGGTGCGACGGCCTCGGCGACCGTGGCACCGACGAGCTTCGGGACGGCCGTGCTGAGCACCATCTCGAAGCCCTCGTCGCCGATGTTCCACGCCATCTCGGACGCACCCTCGGGCACGACCGTCGTCGCGAAGTCGTCCAGGCGGAGTCCGGCACCCTCGGCGGTGACCACGGCGGCCGCCGCACCGTCCCCGAAGACGCTGTTGGCGACGATCTGGTCCGGGTCGTCGCTCGCCCGGACGTGCAGCGTGCAGAGCTCGGCGCAGACGACGAGCACCACGGCGGACGGCACGGACTCGGCGAACGCCGCAGCGATGCGGAGCGCCGGGAACGCCGCGCAGCACCCCATGAACCCGATGTGCTGGCGGAAGACCGTGCGAGGGATGCCGAGTTCGGTCACGACGTCGAGGTCGGGGCCGGGCTGGGTGAACCCGGTGCACGAGACGGTCACCACGTGGGTGATCGACTCGGGTGTCACACCCGCGCGGTCCACGGCGTCGCGGGCGGCCGCCACGAACAGGGCCGGGGCGAGCTCGCGGTACCGGTCGTTCCGGGTGCCGGTCGACGGGGACCGCAGCACGCCGTGGTCGTCGCGGAAGGCACCGGACGGCCGCGTGCTGTCGAGTTCCTCGAGCACCGTGTGCCGGTGCTCCACGGCGGAGGCGTCGAACGCGGCGGGGACGAGCCGCCTGCCGAGCCGGCCCAGGTCGGGCTGCGACGCGAAGAGGTCGCGCACCGCAGCCTGCTCGAGTGTCGTCTCGGGGACGGCGGTACCGATGGCGCGGATCGTTGCGGACACGACTCATCCTGTCACCGGGTCGCTGACGCGTCCCCAGGATCGACGGGAGGCGCGGTGCCAGCCGGCACCGCGCCTCCCGTCGATCGTTCGGTCCGGACTACGACTGCTGCGCGCGCTCCAGCACCAGCTCGCGGACGCGGGCGGCGTCTGCCTGGCCCTGCATGGCCTTCATGACGGCGCCGATGATGGCGCCGGCGGCCTGGACCTTGCCGTCCTTGATCTTGGCGAGGACGTCGGGCTGTGCGGCGAGCGCCTGGTCGACCGCGGCGGTGAGCGCCGAGTCGTCCGACACGACCTTGAGCCCACGCGACTCGACGACCTGCGACGGCGACCCTTCGCCGGCGATGACGCCTTCGAGGACCTGGCGTGCCAGGCGGTCGGTCAGGTCACCGGACTCGACGAGGGCGATGAGCTCGGCGACGTGCTGCGGCGAGACGAGGTCACCGGGAGCGGCGTCCCGCGTGTTCGCGACACGGCTGATCTCACCCGTCCACCACTTGCGGGCGGCCTGCGGTGCGGCACCGGCGGCGACGGTCCCCTCGAGCTCGTCGAGCAGCCCGCCGTTCACGACGTCCTGGAACTCGAGGTCGGTGAAGCCCCAGTCGCCCTTGAGCCGACGGCGACGTGCCACCGGGGCCTCGGGCAGGGAGGCGCGGAGCTCCTCGATCACGGCCGGGTCCGGAACGACCGGGAGCAGGTCGGGCTCCGGGAAGTAGCGGTAGTCGTCGGCGTCGGACTTCGGACGGCCGGCCGAGGTGCGACCGGTGTCCTCGTGCCAGTGCCGGGTCTCCTGCGTGATCGAGCCACCGGCGGCGAGGATCGCGGCCTGGCGCTGGATCTCGTAGCGGATGGCCCGCTCGACGGCCCGGAACGAGTTGACGTTCTTCGTCTCCGTGCGCGTGCCGAGCTTCTCCTGCCCGCGGGGACGCAGCGAGATGTTCGCGTCGCAGCGGAGGTTGCCGCGTTCCATGCGGGCCTCGGAGACGCCGAGGGCCCGGACGAGGTCACGGATGACCTGCACGTACGCCGCACCGAGCTCGGGTGCGCGCTCCTCGGCGCCGAAGATCGGCTTCGTGACGATCTCGACGAGCGGGACCCCGGCACGGTTGTAGTCGACGAGCGAGTACTCGGCGCCCTGGATGCGGCCCGTGGCACCGCCGACGTGCGTCAGCTTGCCGGCGTCCTCTTCCATGTGGGCGCGCTCGATCGGTACGGTGAAGATGGTGCCGTCGGCGAGCTCGACCTCGACCTCGCCCTCGTACGCGATCGGCTCGTCGTACTGCGAGATCTGGTAGTTCTTCGGGTTGTCCGGGTAGTAGTAGTTCTTCCGGGCGAACCGCGAGGACTCGGCGATCGAGCAGCCGAGCGCGAGCCCGAGCTGGATCGAGTACCGCACGGCCTGCGCGTTGACGACCGGCAGCGACCCGGGGAGCCCGAGGTCGACCGGCGTCACGTTCGTGTTCGGCTCGCCGCCGAAGAAGTTCGGCGCGTCCGAGAACATCTTGGTCTTCGTCGCGAGCTCGACGTGGACCTCGAACCCGAGGACCGGCTCGTACAGCCGGAGTGCCTCGTCGAAGTCCATCAGCGCGTCCTTCTGCGCCATCAGATCACACCTTCCTGCGCAGCGGACTGCTGACTCTGGTCGAGGTCCGGGATGCTGTCGATGAGCGGGCGACCCCACTGCTGCTCGAGCAGGCGTTCGAGGGCGGCGCCGTACCGGTAGAGCCGGGCGTCCTCGCGCTGCGGTGCCATGAGCTGCACGCCCGTGGGGAGCGAGTCCTCGGGAGCGAGGCCGTTCGGGATGCTCATGCCCGGGACGCCGGCGAGGTTCGCCGGGATCGTCGTCAGGTCGTTGAGGTACATCGCCAGCGGGTCGTCGATGCGCTCACCGATCGGGAACGCGGTCGTCGGGGCCGACGGGCTGACCAGCAGGTCGACCTGCTCGAACGCGGCCTGGAAGTCGCGCTGCACGAGGGTGCGGACCTTCTGCGCCGACCCGTAGTAGGCGTCGTAGTAGCCGGCGCTCAGCGCGTACGTGCCGAGGATGATGCGGCGCTTCACCTCGGGACCGAAACCGGCCTCGCGCGTGGCGGCCATGACGTCCTCGACGGTGGCACCGTTCTCGGGCGTCACGCGGAGCCCGAAGCGCACGGAGTCGAACTTCGCGAGGTTCGACGACGCCTCGGCCGGGAGGATCAGGTAGTACGCGCTGATCGCGTAGGCGAACGACGGAGCGTCGATCTCGACGACGACCGCACCGGCCGACTCGAGCAGGGCGACCGTCTCGTGGAAGCGCTGGGTGACGCCCGCCTGGAAGCCCTCGCCACCGGCGAGCTCCTTCACCACGCCGACGCGCAGGCCGCGTAGCGTGTCCGCCTGCAGGCCCTCGCGCGCAGCGGCCGCCATCGACGGCCAGGCGTCGGGGATGCTCGTGGAGTCACGCGGGTCGTGCCCGCCGATGACGTCGTGCAGCAGCGCGGCGTCGAGGACGGTGCGCGACACCGGGCCGACCTGGTCGAGGCTGGAGGCCAGGGCGATCGCGCCGTAGCGGCTCACCCCGCCGTAGGTCGGCTTCACGCCGACGGTTCCGGTGACGGCGCCCGGCTGGCGGATCGAGCCACCGGTGTCCGAGCCGAGGGCGAGCGGTGCCTCGTGCGCGGCGACCGCGGCGGCCGAACCGCCGCCGGAGCCACCGGGGATGCGGTCGAGGTCCCACGGGTTGTGCGTCGGGCCGTACGCCGAGAACTCGGTCGTCGAGCCCATGGCGAACTCGTCCATGTTCGTCTTGCCGAGCGGCACGAGGCCGGCGGCACGGAGCTTCGCGACCGGGGTGGCGTCGTACGGCGGCACCCAGCCTTCGAGGATCTTCGAGCCGGACGTCGTGGGCATGTCCTGCGTGCACAGGACGTCCTTGATCGCGATCGGCACGCCGGCGAGCGGACCGAGGTCGTCACCGGCGGCACGGCGGGAGTCGATCGACTTCGCCGCGGCGATCGCGTTCTGGTTGACGTGCAGGAAGGCGTGGACGTCGCCGTCCACCGCCTGGATGCGGTCGAGGTGCGCCTGGGTGGCCTCGACGCTCGAGACGTCGCGCGCCACGAGGGCGTCGGCGAGCGCCGCGGCGCTCAGCTTCGTGATGTCGGTCACTGCTCTTCTCCCAGGATGGCCGTCACGCGGAACCGTTCGCCGTCGGAGTCGGGTGCGCCCGAGAGCGCCTGTTCCTGCGTGAGGGTCGGACCGACCACGTCGGGTCGGGTGACGTTGCCGAGCGGCACGGGGTGGCTGGTCGCCGGGACGTCCGGGGTGGCGACCTCGGTGACCTTGGCGACGCTGTCGACGATGTGCGACAGCTCCCCCGTGAGCTTCTCGATCTCTTCGGGCGTGAGTGCGATACGTGCGAGGTTCGCCAGGTGGGCGACCTGCTCGCTCGTGATGTCAGGCATGGTGCTCCGTCGATCGGTTCGTGGATTGCGCACCAGTCTATTGGTGCCTCAGTGGCCCTTCTGCTTCCCCTGCGGGTCCTGTGGAGACTGCTGCGCGGGCTGGTCCCCCTGTGGAGACTGCTGTGCCGGCTGCTGCTGACCCTGCTGCTGCGTCGCCGCCGCGTCGCCCTGCGACGCGCCCGACGATCCGTTCGACGACGTGTGGCTGGCCTGACCGATCATCGCCGGGTCCGCAGCCGGCAGCGTGCCACCGCCGACGGTCTGGTCGAGGTACGACATCATCGACTTGCCGACGCCGAACTTCGCGCTGTACCCGGTGGTCCCCTGCAGGAACGGCCAGTTCGCCAGGCTCACGTTGCCCTGGACGTTGCCGATCCAGGTCGCGTTCGTGTACTTCGTGCTCGACGCGACGAGCCAGTTCTGCACGTCACCGTCGGTGGTGCCGGTCTTCGCGAACTTCGGGGTGCTGTCGCCGGGGTTGGCGCTCGCGGCCGTGCCGGACCCGGTGAGGACGCCCTGCAACGCGTAGTCGACCGTCCCCGCCACGTCGGCCGCCACGCCCTGCGTGCAGGACGACGGCGTCGGGGTGATCTTCGTGCCGTCCGACTCGGTGACGGAGTCGATGGCGGTCGGCGTGCAGACGACGCCGCCGTTCGCGAAGCCCGCGTAGGCCTCGGCGAGGTCGATCGGGGACAGGTTGTTCACGCCGAGGATCGACGACGGGGTCTGTCCGAGCGCGCCGCCGGCCGCCGGGTGGATGCCCATCGACTGGGCGAGCTGCGCGATCTTGCACAGGTCGAGCTGCTTGCCCATCGCGGCGTAGGCGGTGTTGATCGACTCCGACGTCGCGGCCTGCACGGTCATCGACGACGGCACGTCCTCGGCGTTCGACACCGGCCAGGTCCCGCCGCTGACGTTCTGGCAGGTGTTCGTGAACTCCGAGTTCTGGAACGTGTGCTCGGTCGTCGACACCGACTGCGAGAGCGTGTGCCCGGTGGCGAGCCACTCGGCGAGCGTGAACACCTTGTACGTCGAGCCGGTCTGGAACCCGCCCGAGTTGCCGTACCCGCTGTCGGCGCTGTAGTTCACCGCGGTCGACCCGGCCGTCGAGGTGTCGCCCTGGGTGTACTGCGTGTTCTGCACCATCGAGAGGATCCGGCCGGTTCCCGGCTCCACGGTGACGTTCGAGCCGCCGACGTCGACGCCGGTCATCGTCGACGGGACGTAGGTCGACAGCGCGGTCTGCGCCTGCGACTGCAGGTCGAGGTCGAGCGAGGTGTGGATCTCGAGGCCCTTGGTGTCGAGCGTCGCGATGCGCTCGGCGGCCGTCTTGCCGAACGCCGGGTCCTGCAGCACCTGGTCGCGCACGTAGTCGCAGAAGTACCCGGCGTCGTACCCGGTCGCGGCCGAGGAGCAGCCGTTCGCCGTGGCGGTGATCTTCGGCGTGACCGGTGTCGCCTTCGCCTGCTCGAGCTCGGCCTTCGTGATGTCGTGGTGGACGTACATGCGCTGCAGCACGTAGTCGCGGCGCTCCTTGGTGGCGGCGTAGCCGTTCTTCGCGCCGTTGTCGGCGTTCGACGGCTGGTCGATGCGCAGGTTCGACGGGTTGTTGAGGATCGCGACGAGGGTGGCCGACTGGACGAGCGAGAGGTCCTTCGCGTGCACGCCGAAGTAGTACTCGGCACCGGCCTCGGCGCCGTACACGCGGCCGCCGAGCCCGACGAGGTTCAGGTACCCCGTGAGGATCTGGTCCTTCGAGTACTTCTTGTTCACGGCGATCGCGTACCGCATCTCCTGGAGCTTGCGCTGCGGGGTCACCCCGGCGGCGTCCTCGTAGCACGCGGCGACCTTCTTCTCGGTGTCCGCGGCGTCCTTGCCCGTGAGCTCCTCGCACTGCTGCACGAGGACGTTCTTCACGTACTGCTGGGTGATGCTCGACCCGCCCTGCACGTCACCGCCGACGACCGTCGCCGCCGCACCGCGGAGCGTGCCGACGACGTCGATGCCGCCCTCGTCGTAGAAGCGGGGGTCCTCGGTGTCGATCGCCGCCTGCTTGAGCGTCTTCGCCATCGCCCCGGACGCCACGGTCGTGCGGTTCTCGGCGTAGAACGAGGCGATCTTGACCTGCTGTCCGCCCTTCTCCGCGTAGACGGAGGAGACCTGCTGCGGCGTCTGGATGTCGAGGTAGCTCGGCAGGTCCTCGAAGAAGGACACCGCCCCGGACGTGCTCTCGCCCGCGACGGCGACCCCCGGCGTGACCGCCACGGCGACGAGCATGCCGGCCAGCGCCGACATCGCGACGAACGTCAGGAGAGCACCAGGCCATCGCACCACACGCATGCAGGGCACCGTACGGTCACGATCTGGACTGGTTCTGCCGTGGAACGAGTCCAGGCTGCACCGCCCCTCAGGTTCCCACCCAGGATCAGTCGCGGGGCTGGAGGTCCTGCGGCCGGACGAGGTACATGTCCGGCGACGCCTGCGGCAGCCCGTCGCCACCGCGCTCACCGCGCCGGACCTGCTCGCGCACGAGGTCCCCGCGGCCGACGGCAATGAGCGCCACGTCGTGCAGCGACGCCGTCCCCGGCTTGAGGTAGTCGTTGTGCCCGACCGGTCGGCGGAACACCTCGCCGGCCTCCTGCACGTCGACGCCGCCGGTCAGGTCGAGCACCGTCGAGCCGAACCCCGCCGAACCGGGATCGGTGCCGAAGTACCCGGAGCCGGCGATCGGGTCGCTGTGCGCGTCGCCGACGAACACCTGCCCGGCGCTGACGGCCAGGTCGGCCGAGGTGCGTACGTCGCTCCCCGGCGAGCCCAGGACCGTCAGGGTGTCCGCGCTCATCTCCCCCGAGGCCAGTGCCATGAGCGCCGCGGTCGACCCGTACGAGTGGGCGACGATGTTCACCCGCGGTTCGTCACCGTCGCGGATCTCCCGGAGCCCGCCGACCGTCCGGGCGAGGCGCTCCCCGCCCGTCTTGGCCATGCCGAGGGACATGATGTTCGACAGGTCCGGCGTGCGGTAGCCCATCCACGCCACGACGGCGACGCCGTTGCCCGAGCCGGGCGCCGCCAGACCGGCCACGGTCGCCTGCTCGGTGTAGAGGTCGTTCGCGGTGTTCGTGAAGTCCGCCATCTGGCCGGTCACGGTGAAGAACATGCCCGGGACGACGACCGTGACGTCGGCGGCGGTGTCCAGGTCCCCGACGGCGATGGCCGCGCGCCCGGCCCCTCGCGTGTCGAGCGTGATGAGGTACCGGTCCGGTGCACCGACCTCGTGCACGAGCGCGTCGCGGACCTGGCCGAGCATCGCGGTCACGGCGGCCGCGGCCGAGTGGTCGGCGAGACCCGTGGCGAGGACCGCCCGGTTCGCACGGTCACGGACCGCGTAGGGCACGCCCTCGAGGTTCCCGACGACGGACGGCGCGAGGGTCGTCAGCGTGTCGCGCTCGTCGTCCGTGAGTCCGGACCACCAGGCGGTGACCTCGGCGGCGGTCGGCGGGTCGTCCTCGGCGGTCGCGAGCACGTGACGGTCCTGCCCGGCACGGAGGAGGTCCGCGCCGCTGAGCGACGACAGGTCGGTGAGGAACGCCTGCCCGCGTTCGACGGTGACCCCACCCGACGCGGACGACGGCCCGGACACGGACACCGACGCGGTCAGGTGTACCCCGGTCATGACCGGTCGGGGTACTGAGGCACCCTCAGGGACCCGCGCGATCGCGTGCACGACGGCCACGGAGTGGGTGGCGGGCGCGACTGGGACCTCGACCACTCCGAGCGAGTGCATCGAGGCGGTGAGCAGAGCCGCGGCGATGAGCAGCAATCGGGTCTCCCCCGGGAAGGCCGTCCCGTCGACTCCCTGCAGACGACGGGTGATGCTCTATCGAGTGTAAGGAGAATAGCCTTCCCGAGGACGTGCGCGTTGCAACTTGTCCCCCGAACTGGGTGGACACACAGGCGCGCCGTACCGCACCGACCGACGCCGGACGTGCTCCTGAGTCAGACTCAGTCCTCGGGTTCGTCGCCGGCCGCGTCGCCGAGCGCCGCCGGCCCCTCGGTCACGAGCAGGCGGAACTGCTCGGCGTCGATGATCCGGACCCCGAGCTGTTCGGCCTTCGTGAGCTTCGAACCGGCACCGGGACCGGCCGCGACGAAGTCCGTCTTCTTGCTCACACTCGAGGCCGCCTTGCCGCCCGCGGCGATGATCGCCTCCTGCGCACCCTCGCGGCTGTACCCCTCGAGGGAGCCGGTCGCCACGACGGTCAGCCCGCTGAGCACGCCGCCTTCCTCGTCCGCGGCGCCCGGTCCGGGGTGCCCGGGCGTGGTGAACTGCACGCCCGCCGCCGTCCAGCGGTCGATGATGTCGCGGTGCCAGTCGACCTCGAACCAGTCGAGCAGGGCGTCGGCGATGATCCCGCCGACACCGTCCACCGCGGCGAGTTCCTCGCGCGAGGCGGCCCGGATCGCGTCGAGCGACCCGAAGTGGTTCGCGAGCGCGCGGGCTGCCACCGGCCCGACGTGCCGGATGCTCAGGCCGACCATGATCCGCCAGAGCGGCTTCGTCTTCGCGGCGTCGATGTTCGCCAGCATCTCGAACGCGTTCTTCGACGGGTACCGGCTCGGTTCGCCCGTGTAGTCCGCTCCCCGTGCGTCGGGGTCGAACGGCGGGTCGGTCTTCTTGCGCGCCCGGCTGAACGGCGTCACCCGCTTCGGCGCACCGTCGTCGGTGGTCTTCTCCATCCCGGTCTCGGCGTCACGGACGATGACCTCGATCGGGACGATGTCCTCCATCGTCAGGTCGAACAGGCCGGCCTCGGTCTCGAGCGGGGGCCGCTCGGGGTGGAGCGGCTGCGTCAGGGCCGCCGCAGCGACCTCGCCCAGCCCCTCGATGTCGAGCGAGCCACGGGAGGCGATGTGCTCGACCCGGCCGCGCACCTGCGCCGGGCAGCTCTTCGCGTTCGGGCAGCGGAGGTCGATGTCGCCTTCCTTCGCGGGGGCGAGGGGCGTGCCGCACTCGGGGCAGTTCGTCGGCATGACGAACTCGCGCTCGGTACCGTCGCGGAGTTCGACGACCGGACCGAGCACCTCGGGGATGACGTCGCCGGCCTTCCGGAGCACCACGGTGTCCCCGATGAGGACGCCCTTCGCCTTGACGACCTGCTGGTTGTGCAGGGTCGCCTGCCGCACGACCGACCCGGCGACCTCGGCCGGAGCCATCACCGCGAAGGGCGTGGCGCGTCCGGTCCGACCGACGCTGACGACCACGTCGAGGAGCGTCGTGTGGACCTCTTCCGGGGGGTACTTGTACGCGATCGCCCACCGCGGGGCGCGCGACGTCGACCCGAGTTCCTCGTGCAGGGCGAGGTCGTCGACCTTGATCACGATGCCGTCGATCTGGTGCTCGACCGAGGCCCGTCGCTCGCCGTAGTCCTTGACGAAGGCCAGCACCTCGTCGATGGAGTCGAAGACCCGGTAGTGCGAACTCGTCGGCAGGCCCCACGTCTGCAGGAGCTCGTACACCTCGGACTGCGCGCGGACGTCGGTGTCCCGTTCGAGTTCGCGGACGGGCCACGCGCCGATGCCGTGCACGAGCATGCGCAGCCGACGGAGCCGGTCCACCATGAGCTCGCGCTTCGCCTCGGACTTGCCCTCTTCCTTCTGGCGGAGGGATCCGGCTGCCGCGTTGCGCGGGTTCGCGAAGACCCGCTCCCCCGCGTCGCGCTGCTTGGCGTTCAGTTCGTCGAACTGCTCGACCGGGAAGAAGATCTCGCCACGGACCTCGACGAGGGGCGGGTGCCCGGAACCGGACAGGCGGTCCGGGATCGTGCCCATCGTGCGGACGTTGCCGGTGACGTCCTCGCCGACGACGCCGTCACCGCGCGTCGCGGCCGAGACGAGCCGACCGTTCTCGTACCGGAGGTTGATCGCGAGCCCGTCGATCTTCAGCTCGGTGAGGAACCGGACGCGCTCGGCACCGGCATCACGCTGCACCTTGACCGCCCAGTCGACGAGTTCGTCCGGGCTGAAGACGTTGTCGAGGCTGAGCATCCGCTCGGCGTGCTCGACCGGCGCGAACTGCACGGTCTGCGCCTGGCCGCCCACGGTCTGGGTCGGGCTGTCCTCGGTGAGGAGTTCCGGGAAGCGCTGCTCGATCGCGTCGAGGCGGTGGACGAGCCCGTCGTACTCGCCGTCCGCGACCGTCGACCCGTTCTCGTCGTAGTACGCGTGCCGCAGCTCGTTGATGCTGGACCGGAGCCGGTCGACCTCACGCTGCGCCTGCGCCGCGTCGAGTGCGGCGGGGTCGATCGTCTCGAACGTCGAGTCCGCGGGCGTCGTGTCGCTCATGCCCTCAGTTCTACCGGCAACCACCGACCGGACGCGCAGCCGACGGGCAACCCGGGAGCGCCGCGCGGTCAGACGGCGGCGGGCACCGCCGACACCGTCGCGTCGATCGTGCACTGCCCGAGCACCCGGGTGCCGACGTACACGACCGCGGTCTGCCCCGGCGCGACGCCCGAGAGCGGCTCGTCGACGTCGATGACCAGCTGGCCGTCGGTGACCCGTGCGGTCGCGGGCACCGGGTCGGCGTGCGCCCGGATCTGCACGTCGCACGCGAACGGCGTGGACGGGTCGGCGGGCGCGGTGCCGGCCCAGGTGAAGCGCGACCCGGACATCGAGGTCACGTCGAGCGCCTCCTTCGGGCCGACCACGACGGTGTTCTCCTTCGGGCGGATCTCGAGCACGAACCGCGGCTTGCCGTCCGGTGCCGGTCGACCGAGGTGCAGTCCGCGCCGCTGTCCGACCGTGTACCCGGTCGCCCCGTCGTGCGCACCGACGACCGTGCCGTCCCGCTCGACGACGTCGCCGGGGGCCGTGCCGACGCGGTCCGCCAGCCAGCCCCGGGTGTCGCCGTCCGGGATGAAGCAGATGTCGTAGGAGTCGGGCTTCTGCGCCACGGTGAGGCCCCGCGCTGCCGCCTCGGCCCGGACCTCGTCCTTCGAGGGCGTCGCTCCGAGCGGGAACATCGCGTGCTGGAGCTGCTCGGCGGTCAGGACGCCGAGGACGTACGACTGGTCCTTCGCCCACGCCGCCGAGCGGTGCAGCTCGCGCGCCCCGTCCGGACCGGTGACGATCGAGGCGTAGTGCCCGGTGCAGACGGCGTCGAACCCGAGGGCGAGCGCCTTCTCGAGCAGCGCCGCGAACTTGATCCGCTCGTTGCAGCGCATGCAGGGGTTCGGCGTCCGGCCGGCCTGGTACTCGGCCACGAAGTCGTCGACGACGTCCTCCTTGAACCGGGCCGAGAAGTCCCACACGTAGTACGGGATGCCGAGCGCGGACGCGGCGCGCTGGGCGTCCATCGAGTCCTCGATCGTGCAGCAGCCGCGGCTGCCGGTGCGCAGGGTCCCGGGCATGCGGCTCAGCGCCAGGTGCACACCGACCACGTCGTGCCCGGCGTCGACCGCCCGGGCTGCGGCCACCGCCGAGTCGACCCCACCGCTCATCGCCGCCAGAACTCGCATGGCTCCAGGGTAACCCGCCGACGAAGCGGTACCGCGGGCGTACCGTTGTCCGAGCGATGACCTCCGAGACCCCTGCCTTCGACTTCCGGTCGGTCCTGCTGTCCGGGTTCCTGCCCGCAGCGCTCTTCGCGATCGGCGAGGGCGCGATCATCCCGATCATCCCGATCGCGGCGAGCTCCCTCGGCGCGAGCCTGGCGTTCGCGGGCTTCGTCGCGGCGCTCATCCTCGTGGGCGAGCTCATCGGGGATGTGCCGTCCGGGGTGGTGGTCGCCCGCATCGGGGAGCGCAACGCGATGATCGGCGCGGCGGTCGTCTCGGTCGTCGGGCTCCTGGTGTGCACGGCCGCCCCGAATGCCTGGGTCCTCGCGCTCGGGGTGTTCCTCGTCGGTGTCTCCACCGCCGTCTTCGCGCTCGCCCGGCACGCGTACATGACGACCGCGATCCCCCTCCACATCCGGGCACGGGCGCTGTCGAGCCTCGGTGGCGTGTTCCGCTTCGGCTACTTCGTCGGTCCGTTCATCGCCGCGGGTGTCGTGCACCTGACGGGCACCACGCAGAGCGCGTTCTGGATCCACATCGTCTGCTGCCTCCTGGCGGCGGTGACGCTCCTCGTCCTGCGCGACCCCGCGACGGGCGCACGCGGCTTCCGCAGGCCGAGCCGCGCCTCCCGGCCCACGACGGACGACGCGACCGTCACGACCGACGCGACCACCACGGAGCCGCCCACCGACACCGGTGCGCAGTTCGTGCAAGAGGAAGCGCACGGCCTCTTCCGCACCATCCGCGCGAACCGGGCCGTGCTCCTCCGGCTCGGCAGCGGCGCCGGCCTGATCGGCGCGCTCCGCGCCGGCCGCCAGGTCATCCTGCCGCTCTGGGCGGTCAGCGTCGGGCTCGACGACTCGACCGCAGCGCTCGTCATCGGCATCGCCGGTGCGGTCGACTTCGCGCTCTTCTACACGAGCGGGCAGATCATGGACCGGTGGGGCCGCCTGGCGAGCGCACTCCCCTGCATGGTCGGGCTCAGCATCAGCTACTTCCTGCTCGCGTGGTCCGGACACCTCGACGCCCGGGTGGGCTGGTTCGTCGCGATCGCGATGGGGATGTCGCTCGCGAACGGGGTCGGGTCGGGCATCCTCATGACGCTCGGCGCGGACCTCGCGCCGCGGGACCACCCGGCGCCGTTCCTGGGCGCCTGGAGGTTCACCGGCGACTTCGGGCAAGCCGCTGCACCGCTCCTCATCTCCGGCGTGACCGCCGTCGCGTCGATCGCCGTCGCGAGCGGCGTGATGGGGGTGCTCGGCCTGGTCGGCGCGGGCATCCTGTTGCGGTACGTGCCGCGGTACCTCCCGCGGAAGCTGCGCTGACCGTTCGCCGACCGGCCGGTCGGGGCGGCCCAGGAGGCGCGGATCACGTCCGGCGCGCGGGCGGCGCTCGGTAGACTGCCGCTGCTCGCGGGAGTGGTGGAATCGGTAGACACGCAGGATTTAGGTTCCTGTGCCCCTGGCGTGAGGGTTCGAGTCCCTCCTTCCGCACCAGGAGTTGCGTCCTCACGCATCTCATACCACCGAGGGACGTTGCCGTCATCGGCGGACGGTACCCTCGTCCTGCGGGACGCCTCCCCGTGTCCCCGCCTCCACGACCGGAAGAACCATGCACTCCGTCGCACTCGCCCTGATCCCCTGGCTGGATCCGCAGTACATCCTCGACAACTTCGGGGCCATCGCCGTGTTCGTGGTGTGCGCCATCATCTTCGCCGAGACCGGGCTGCTCGTCGGCTTCATCTTCCCGGGCGACAGCCTGCTCGTCATCACCGGCCTCTTCGCGTTCGACCGCGGCGGCGAGATCGGCGGCATCCCCGTCTGGATCGCCGCGCTGATGATCGCCGCGTCCGCGTTCCTCGGCGGCGAGCTCGGCTACTACATCGGCAAGAAGGCCGGCCCGCCCATCTTCGAGCGCAAGGAGAGCGGGCTGTTCTCCAAGGCGAACGTCGACCGCACGAACGCGTTCTTCCACCGGTTCGGACCCCTCGCGGTGATCCTCGCCCGGTTCGTCCCCGTCGTGCGGACGTTCCTGCCGATCGCCGCCGGTGTGGGCCGGATGAACTACAAGAAGTACTCGCTGTACAACGCGATCGGCGCCGTCGTGTGGGGCGTCGGGGTGACGTTCCTCGGGTACTTCATCGGGCACATCCCGTTCGTCGCGCACATCGTCCGCGAGTACATCGACATCATCCTGCTCGCGGCCGTCGTCGTGACGGTCGTGCCGATGGCGCTGACGTACTTCCGGAACGCGCGCAAGGCGAAGCGCGACGAGGCCGCGGCCGAGGCGGGGACCGAGCCGCAGCGCTGACGGTCCGTCCTGCCGGACAGGAGGCGCGGTGCCGGCCGGCGCCGCGCCTCCTGTCCGTCGCGGGCCGTGCCGGCCCGGGCCGGGCCTCCGCCCGGTCCGCTCGGTCCGCTCGCGTCGCCGAGCGGGCGAAATACGTCCCCCTCGGCGCCCCCGCGCGGCACATTCCGCCCGCTCGCCGCACACCCGCCGCGCCGAGCCGCCGCCCGCTCCGCCGAGCGGGCGAAGTACGTCCCGCTCGGCGCCTCCCGGCGGCACATTCCGCCCGCTCGCCGCGGGCGCGCGGCTGCGCCGGGCCCGCGCACAACCAAAGACAACCCCGAGCCACGTCGCGACGTGGCTCGGGTTGTCTTCGGTTGTGCGGACGCGCGGACGCGCAGCCGCGCGTCACACGCCGAAGTACTCCCGCACCACCGGCGCGATCCCGCGGAACGCCTTGCTCCGGTGCGACAGCGCGTTCTTCTCCTCGCGCGTCAGCTCCGCCGACGTCCGGTCCGCGTCGTCCGGCCGGAAGATCGGGTCGTACCCGTGCCCACCGTCGCCGATGGGCTCGGTCGTGACCTCGCCGTTCCAGACCGCCTCGACCACGTGCTCGGTGCCGTCCGGCGTGACGAACGCCGCGGCGCACACGAACGCCGCCGTGCGCTCGACGACCCCGTCGAGGTTCCGCAGCAGCAGCGCGATGTTGTCCGCGTCGACCCGCGTGCCGGCGTACCGCGCCGAGTGGATGCCGGGAGCACCGTCCAACGCGTCCACAGCGATGCCCGAGTCGTCGGCGAGCGCCGGGAGCCCCGTGTGCGCGACCGCCGCACGGGCCTTGATGAGGGCGTTCGCGGCGTAGGTGTCCCCGTCCTCGACGGGCTCCGGCCCGTCGTACCCGACGAGCTCGACGCCGTCGCCCAGCGCCGACCCGAGGATCTCGCGCAGCTCGACGACCTTGCCCTGGTTGTGCGTCGCCAGGACCACCGTGCGCGAGGTCACGCGAGCCCCAGCACGGACTTCTGGATCGCCGCGAGGGACTGGTTGCCCGCGAGCCCGAGGTCCAGCAGCACGTTGAGCTCGTCGCGGTCGAAGGGTGCGTGCTCGGCGGTCCCCTGCACCTCGATGAACTTGCCCGAGCCCGTCGTGACGATGTTCATGTCGGTGTCGGCGGCGGAGTCCTCGGTGTACGCGAGGTCGAGCATCGGCTCGCCCTTGACGATCCCGACGGAGATGGCCTGCACGCTGTCGAGCAGCGGGGTCGCCTTCTTCGCCACGAATCCGCGGTCGCGCCCCCACTCGATCGCGTCCACCATCGCGACGTACGCGCCCGTGATCGACGCCGTGCGGGTGCCGCCGTCGGCCTGGAGCACGTCGCAGTCGATGACGAGCGTGTTCTCGCCGAGACCCTTCGTGTCGACGACCGCGCGGAGCGATCGGCCGATCAAGCGGGAGATCTCGTGCGTGCGCCCGCCGACCTTGCCCTTGATCGACTCACGCTGCATGCGCTCGTTCGTCGAGCGGGGCAGCATCGAGTACTCGGCGGTGACCCAGCCGGTGCCCTTGCCGGCGAGCCACCGCGGGACGCCGTTCGTGAAGGACGCGGTGCAGAGCACCCTGGTGTTGCCGAACGAGATGAGCGCGCTGCCCTCGGCCTGCGTGCTCCACCCCCGCTCGATCGTGACGGGACGGTGGTCGGTCGCGGTGCGGCCGTCGATGCGGAGCGTGTCGCTCATGGGGTCCTTTCGATGCGGGGCAGCGTGATGGCCCCGGTCTGGAGGTGGCCGACGCTGGAGACCTCGGGGCCGAGGAAGCGTCGGGCGAGTCGGATGAAGCCGTTCTTGTCGTCGCCGGTCGCCTCGAACGAGTAGGTCGGCGGCTCGGTGGCAGTGCGTTCGAGCCCGTGCTCGACGAGTCGTCGGTACACGTCGTTGGCGGTCTCCTCGGCGCTGGAGACGAGCGTCACGTCCGGACCCATCACGTACTGGATCGCGGCGGACATGAGCGGGTAGTGGGTGCACCCGAGGACGAGCGTGTCGACGTCGGCTGCGCGGATCGGTGCGAGGTAGCCCGCAGCGACCTCGCGGAGCGCTGGGGAGGAGGTGTCCCCCGCCTCGACGAACTCGACGAAGCGCGGGCATGCCGCGAGGCTCAGACTGATGTCCGACGCGACCGCGAAGGCGTCCTCGTACGAGCGCGACGCGATGGTGCCGACCGTGCCGATCACGCCGATCCGTCCGGTGCGGGTCTGCTTGACGGCGGCGCGTGCAGCGGGCTGGATGACCTCGACGACGGGGATGCCGTACGCCTGCTCGTACCGTTCGCGGGCGTCCCGGAGCACCGCGGACGATGCGGTGTTGCACGCGATCACGAGGGCCTTCACACCCTGTTCGACGAGGTCGTCCATCACCTCGAGCGCGTAGCGACGGACGTCCGCGATGGGCTTCGGGCCGTACGGCGAGTGCACGGTGTCGCCCACGTACCGGATGCTCTCGCGTGGCAGCTGGTCGATGATGGCGCGGGCCACCGTGAGTCCGCCGACCCCGCTGTCGAAGACTCCGATCGGTGCATCCGTCACGACACCAGCGTACCGAGCGCGCGGGCCCGCCCGCCCCGCGAGCGGGCGAAACACGCACCGCTCGCCGCGCGCACACGACGGAATCCACCCGCTCGCGAAAGCCGCCGGTCCAGGAGGCGCGACCCGCCCCCGCCAGGCCGCCCCGCGCCTCCAGGCGGCCGCCCCCACCCCGCGAGCGGGCGAAACACGCACCGCCCGCCGCGCTGACCCGGCACGTACCGCCCGCTCGCCTTCGCGCGGGCCCGCCCGCCCCGCGAGCGGGCGCAATGCGCACCGCTCACCGCGCCGACCCAACGGAATCCGCCCGCTCGCGAAAGCCGCCGGTCCAGGAGGCGCGAGCCGACCCCGCCAGGCCGCCCCGCGCCTCCAGGCGGCCACCCACCCCGCGAGCGGGCGGAACACGCACCGCTCGCCGCGCCGACCCGGCACGTACCGCCCGCTCGCGCGCGCCGGCCGGCGGATCCGTACCTCCGGGCCCGGGCGACACTAGTGTCGGAGAGGTGACCAGCGCGCTCCTCACGGACCAGTACGAACTCACCATGGTCGACGCGGCCCTCAAGGACGGCACGGCCGACCGCCGGTGTGTGTTCGAGGTCTTCGCCCGCCGACTGCCGGACGGGCGCCGCTACGGTGTCGCCGCGGGCCTCGGCCGGTTCCTGACCGCGCTGACGGACTTCCGGTTCGGCGACGACGAGATCGCGTTCCTGCGCGACCGCGGCGTCATCGACGCCGGGACGGCCTCGTACCTCGCCGACTACCGGTTCACCGGGGACATCCGGGCCTACCGCGAGGGCGAGGTCTTCTTCCCGAACTCCCCCGTCCTCCAGATCGAGGGCACCTTCGCCGAGGCCGTCGTGCTCGAGACCCTCGCGCTGAGCATCTTCAACGCCGACAGCGCGATCGCGAGCGCCGCCGCACGCATGGTCTCCGCTGCCGACGGTCGACCCCTCGCCGAGATGGGCTCCCGGCGCACGGGTGAGTGGAACGCCGTCGCCGCCGCCCGGGCCGCGTACATCGCGGGCTTCGGGGCGACGAGCAACCTCGAGGCCGGGCGCACCTGGGGCATCCCGACGATGGGCACCGCGGCGCACGCGTTCACGCTCCTCCACGACTCGGAGGAGGACGCCTTCCGATCGCAGATCGACGCCCTCGGGACCGGCACGACGCTGCTCGTCGACACCTACGACATCGAGGCCGCGGTCGACACCGCGGTCCGGCTCACCGACGGCAAGCTCGGCGCCGTCCGCATCGACAGCGGTGACCTGCCGTCCGTCGTTGCATCGGTCCGCGCACAGCTCGACCGGCTCGGGGCGACCGACACGAAGATCACGGTCACGAACGACCTCGACGAGTACACGATCGCGGCACTCCGCGCGGCGCCGGTCGACTCCTACGGCGTCGGGACCTCGGTGGTCTCCGGATCGGGCCACCCGGCCGCGGGCATGGTCTTCAAGCTCGTCGCACACCGCGACGCGAGCCACCGCGACGCGGGCCACCGCGACGCAGCCGACGGCGGTGCGAACGACGACGGCTGGGTCCCGGTCGCGAAGAAGTCGGCCGAGAAGGCCACCGTCGGCGGACGCAAGCAGGCCGGCCGCCGACTCCGGAACGGCATCGCCACCGCCGAGGTCGTGCTGACCACGGGTCAGGTCGGGCCGGACGAGCGCCCGCTGCTCGTCCCCGTGGTGACGAACGGCGAGGTGGACCCGGCGTTCCTCGGCGTGCAGGGCGTCGAAGCGGCCCGCGCGCACCACAAGATGGCGAAGGCCGAGCTGCCCGCCGACGCGTCGCGCATCGGTCGGGGCGACCCGGCCATCCCCACGCTCGTCATCTGAGCGTCGGCGTCACTCCGCCTTCATCTTCTCGTAGATCGCCTTGCAGTCGGGGCAGACCGGGAACTTCTCTGGGTCGCGCCCGGGGATCCACTTCTTCCCGCACAGCGCCTTGACGGGCTTGCCGGTCAGGGCCGACTGCAGGATCTTGTCCTTCTTGACGTAGTGCGAGAAGCGCTCGTGGTCGCCGGGCTCGATCGCCTCTTCCTCGAGGAGCTTCTCGAGCTCGCGGTCCATCACGTCGAGGCCGCCACCGGGTTCCGTCATGCTCATGCGTCCAGGGTACGACGACCGGGCGCGCGCCGCGACGGTCCGCGACGTGCGGGGGGCGTGGCCGACCCGTGACGGCCTGGAGGCGCGGGGCGGGGTCGACCCGCGCCTCCAGGCCGTCAGGTGGTCACCCCGCGAGGCGACCCGGCTCAGTTGCGCTGCGCTGCGGCCAGCAGGTCCGGCCCGTGGCGGTCGAAGAGCCGACCGCCGATCGCGACGCCCGCCGCCAGTACGACCACGCCGACCAGGACCCCGACGACGAGGGTCAGGATCCCCCACGGCTCCGGGCCGTCGACGAAGGCGAGCACCGCGAGCCAGGCCGCGGGGACGGAGCAGACCAGGATCCCGACCACCATCGACGACTGCGCGACCGAGGCGAGGACGCCGGCGGCCTGCGGCTGCTGGAAGGGGTGGTCGCCCGGTCGGACCGTCGGGTAGGGCAGCAGGACGGACACGACGCTCGACAGCCCGAGGCCGGACAGGAGCGCACTCGTGCTCACGCCGACCAGCAGCGGGAAGGCCGTCCAGTCGCCGAACAGCCACGCGGAGACCCACGAGCCGGCGACGAGTGCGGGGATGCCGACGGTGAGCACGGGCACGAGGCGACCGAGTCGGTCGCTCCAGCCCGGGGCTCCCGAGGCGACGTGCAGCCACACCGCGGTGTTGTCGTACGAGACGTCGTTGTGCGGCAGGAAACCCGCGATGAGCGCCATCAGCGGCAGCGGCACCAGGGCGGTCCAGTGCCACGGCACGCCGGCCACCCCGAGCGGGATGACGACGAGCGGGACGAACACGATGATCAGGTAGGACGCGCGGTACCGCGGGTCGCGTCCCCAGTAGGTGAGGGCCCGTGCCGCCACCGCGCCGACGGGCGTGGAGCCGAGCGTGTCGAACCATCCGAGGCCCCGGTACCGACGGGTCCGCGCACGGCCGTCGACGGTCTCGAGCGCCCGGCCGACCACGGCCCACCAGGCGAGGCCGAGCAGGGCCACGACGACCACCGCGATGACGAGCTTGACGATGCCCTCGCCCACACGGCCGCTCGCGACGTCGGCCGGGACGGCCCAGGCTGCGCCCCACGGCGTCCATCCGGCGATGTCGGCGACGCGCTGCATCTCGGCGCCGGCCGGGTCGAGCCAGTCGACGCGGAGCAGGAGCGAGACGGCCGGGATCGCCAGCACGACGATGACCAGCGCGACCAGCCAGCCGGCGTCCCGCGACCGGTGCGGTCCGATCAGGGACGCACCGACGGCGCTGCCGACGCGGATGAGCAGGGCGCACGTGGCGATGGCGAGGAGGGCGGCGACGACGCCCAGGACACCGACACCCGCACCGCGCATCCATGCGACCGACTGCGCGACGGCCACGACGGCGACCGCGACGACCGGGACCCCGATGAGTCCGGCGACGCCGAGCCCGACCGCCAGGTCGCGTCGGCCGATGCCGAACACGGTGAAGCGTCGCGGATCGAACTGGTCGCCGCGCCCGACGACGAGGGGGACGACCGTGAACGCGAAGGCGATGAGCGTGCCGACCGGCACGACGACCGAACGCGCGACCTCGGGTGCGGCGTCACGGAGTCCGACGACCTCGATCGCGACGAGCACCGCGGCGACGAGTCCCGCGAGGCTGCCGAGCACGACGAGGACCGACCGGCGGGCGCTCCCGCGGACCTCGCCCGCGAGCAGGTCCGCCCTCAGCCGGAGAAGCTGTGCAACCATTCCATGCTCTCTGCCACGACGCGGCCGCCCGCGAGTTCGACGAACTTGTCCTCGAGGCTCTTGCGCCCGCGGACCTGCGCCATCGTGCCGGAGGCGAGGACCTTGCCGCCGACGATGATGGCGACGGAGTCACACGTGCGCTGCACGAGCTCCATGGAGTGGCTGGAGAGCACCACCGTGCCGCCCCCGCGCGTGTAGCGACGGAGGATCTCGGTGATGGTCGCTGCGCTCACCGGGTCGACGGACTCGAACGGTTCGTCGAGCACGAGCACCCGGGGCGAGTGGATGAGCGTCGCCGCGAGGGCGATCTTCTTCGCCATGCCCACGGAGTAGTCGGCGACCTGACGGCCGAGCGCCTCGCCGAGACCGAACGCCTCGGCCAGGTCACTGCTGCGCTTGCGCGCGGTGGCACCGTCGAGCCCGCGGAGGGTCGCCGAGTAGTACAGCAGCTGCGCGCCGGTCAGCCGGTCGAACAGCCGGAGCCGGTCCGGCAGCACGCCGAGGTCCCGCTTGGCGGCGGTCGGGTCGGCCCACACGTCGTGGTCGAGCACCGTCACGCTGCCGGCGTCGGGGCGCAGGAGTCCGGTGACCATCGACAGGGTGGTCGTCTTGCCGGCGCCGTTCGGGCCGACGACGCCGAAGATCGAGCCCTGGCGGATCTCGAGGTCGACCTCGTCGACGGCGAGGGTCTGGCCGTAGCGCTTCACGAGGCCGTCGGCACGGAGGACGACGGGCTGCTGGGGCTGCTTGGCCGTGGGCGCGGGGCGCTTCGTGCCGCTCGGGCGCTTCTTCGCGGACTTGGTGTCGGGCGCCGCGGTGTCCGCTGCGGTGTCGGCTGCTGCCGTGTCCGCTGCCGGGTCCGTGGCGGTTGCGGTGTCCGTCGGGGTCGCGCGGTCGGTCGGGGTCGCGCGGTCAGTCGCGTCCGTGCCGGCGGTCGCGTCCGTCTCGTCCGCCCCGTCGCGCGGTCCAGGAGGCACGGTGCCGGTCGTCCCCGCCGTCTGCGTCGGGCGGGTGGCACGTCCCTTGCCGCCGCGCGCCTTGGCAGGGCGGCGACCGGTGGTCGTCGGCGCCACCGCCTGCGCGGCGACGCGGTCCGCCCCCGTCTCCGTCTCCGTCGTCTCGGTGGCCGTCGTGTCGTCGGTCATCGTGTCCTCAGCGGAGGCGTCGTGTGCATCCCCGTCCCCCATGTCGTCGTCAGCGGCGTCTCCCGCCGCGGTGGCGTCGTCGTCCTCGGTGGCAGCGTCGTCCGCGGTGTCGTCGTCGCCGTCGGCGGCCGCTTCGGCCTCGGTGTCGGCGTCCGCTTCCTCGGTCAGCCAGGCAGCGTCCGACGTGGCGTACACGTCGTCGTCGTCCCCTGCTGCTGCGGCCACCGCCCCACCGTACCAACGCTCACCGGACAGCGGGGGACGCCTCGGGCGCAGTGTCCCGAATCCCCGGCGCTGTGTCACGAATTGAGCACGAAGCGGCCGAGACCGTACCCCGGTGGAGGGTCGTTCCGTATCATTCACCGAGGCACGACGAAGTGTTCACCACTTGGAAACCTGCTCCGGCCGGTGTCCCCGTGACGATCCCTCCCTGCGAATGCGCGCAGAGACGGCGGTCTTCCCGGGCAGATCGGATCTTCCGGGAGCACACTCGACGAGGCCCGCCCGTGCCCCAGGGCGCGCGGGCGGACACCAGAAGGGACCAGCATGACCACGCAGATCGTCATCCTCGCAGCGGGGATGGGCAGCCGCCTCGGGCGCAGCCTGCCGAAGCCGCTGACCGAACTGAGCGACGGCCGCACCATCATGCAGCAGCAGTTCGACAACATCCGTGCGGCGTTCGGTTCGAGCGCACGCGTCACGATCGTCGTCGGCTACAAGTCGGAGTACATCGTCGAGGCCTTCCCCGAGGCGAACTTCGTCTACAACGAGTCCTACGACTCCACGAACACCTCGAAGAGCCTGCTCCGTGCCCTCAAGGCGACGGGCAAGGGCGGCGTGCTCTGGATGAACGGCGACGTCGTCTTCGACCCGCGTGCCCTGGTGCGTGCGGCCGACATGATCGACGAGGACCGCTCGTTCGTCAGCGTCAACACCGACAAGGTCTCCGACGAAGAGGTCAAGTACACCGTCGACGCCGAGGGCTTCATCCACAAGCTGTCGAAGCAGGTCGTCGGTGGTCTCGGCGAAGCCGTCGGCATCAACTACGTGTCGTCGAAGGACAAGCAGGCGCTCATCCGCCAGCTCGGTCGCGTCGACGACCAGGAGTACTTCGAGGGCGGCATCGAGGCTGCCATCGCCGAGGACGGGCTACTCTGGAGCCCGATCGACATCTCGGACCTCTACGCGGTCGAGATCGACTTCGCCGAGGACCTCGAGCGCGCGAACAACCTGTTCGCCTGAACCAGCGTCAAGACCCCCTCGGCGGTTCCGCCCGAAGGGAAACCGTGACCACAGCGAGTGCGCCGACCGTGCCCGCGGCTGCCGCACCAGCGGCGTCCCGGAGCGCCGGTCGGCGCTATCGTCATGCCCTCTGGCTGCTGACGATCCGAGACCTCCGCGTCCGCTACTCGACCTCGGCGCTCGGCTACTTCTGGTCGATCCTCGACCCGCTCGTGATGTCGGCGATCTACTGGTTCGTCTTCACGCAGGTCTTCCACCGCGGGTCGGTCGGCGAAGAGCCGTACATCGTGTTCCTGCTGTCGGCGCTGCTGCCGTGGATGTGGTTCACCGGTGCCGTCTCGGACTCGACGCGGGCGTTCATCAAGGAGACCAAGCTCATCCGGTCGACGACGATCCCGCGCAGCATCTGGGTCGCCCGGGTCACGGCGTCGAAGGGCATCGAGTTCCTCCTCAGCCTGCCGGTCCTCGCCGTGTTCGCGATCGCGACGGGGGCGCACTGGCACTGGGAGATCGCGCTCTACCCGCTCGCGATCGTGCTGCAGTGCGCGCTCGTGTACGGGCTCGGCCTGATCGTCGCGCCGCTCGTGGTCTTCTTCCGTGACCTCGAGCGTGCGGTGAAGCTCGTGCTCCGGTTCCTCTTCTACGCATCGCCGATCATCTACGGCACGTCGGCACTGCCCGACAAGCTGCACGACCTCGCGGCCTTCAACCCGCTCAGCGGCATCTTCGGCATCTACCGCGCGGCGTTCTTCCCGTCGCAGCTGAACTGGTTCGAGGTCGGGGTGTCCGTCGTCGTCACGGTCGTCGTCCTCGCGATCGGACTCGTCGTGTTCCGCCGCAGCGAGCACCGCGTCCTGAAGGAGCTGTGATGACCGCCACCGAGCAGACCAGCCGCAGCGCGACGGTCGCCCCCGTGATCTCCGTCCGCGACGCCGGCATCCGGTTCAAGCGCAACCGTCGGGCGAGCCGGAGCTTCAAGGACCTCTTCGCCGGCAGCAACCGCCGCAAGCGCGCGGACGAGTTCTGGGCGCTCCGGGGTGTGTCGTTCGACGTCCGCCCGGGTGAGGCGATCGGGGTCGTCGGCCGCAATGGTCAGGGCAAGTCGACGCTGCTGAAGCTCGTGGCCCAGGTCATGCTCCCCGACGAGGGACGCATCCACGTCGGTGCTGGTGTCGCGCCCCTGATCGAGATCACCGGTGGCTTCGTCGGAGACCTCTCGGTCCGCGACAACGTCTACCTCACGGCGGGACTGCACGGCATGTCCCGGGCGGAGATCCGCGACGCCTTCGACGAGATCATCGAGTTCGCCGAGATCGGCGACTTCGTCGACACCCCGTACAAGCACCTGTCGAGCGGCATGAAGGTGCGCATCGCATTCGCGGTCATCTCGCGCCTCGACGAACCGGTGATCCTGGTGGACGAGGTCCTGGCGGTCGGCGACAAGGGGTTCCGCGAGAAGTGCTACAAGCGGATCGAGGAACTCCTCGCCGGCGGCCGCACGCTGTTCTTCGTCTCGCACAGCGACAAGGACCTCCGCCGCTTCTGTGAGCGTGGGCTGTACCTCGACAAGGGTCGCCTGCAGCTCGACGGCACGATCGAGGAAGCACTGCAGCGGTACTCGTCCGACTACGCCGTCTGACCACCGATCCCCGTCCACAACCAGGGTCCCCCGGGCCGCTCTCCACAGCCGCCGCTCCCCCGAGCCGAACCGGCCGCCGGACGTCAGACCCTCACCCTAGGTTGACGGCATGCACCACCCGACACCGGCCTACTCCGTCCCGTTCTCGATCGACCGTTCCCGTGCCCCGCGCCGCTACGACCTGCTGAACACCGGCGACGAACCCGTCGACGGCATCACGCTCACCCACCTCGGCACCGGCTACTGCCCGCCGCTCGCCGTGCACCGGCTCGAACCGGGTCGGTCGCTCTCGATCGCCGTGTTCGGCGCCACCACCGACGACACGGGCGTGGTGATCGTCCGCTGGCGTCGACCGGACCGCTCCGAGTACCTCTGGCGGATGTCCCTCGTGGGTGACGCCCGTGCTGCCTGACCGTCCTCGTCGCGCCACCGCCGTCCGGTGGGTCCGGGTCGGTCCCTCAGTCCTCGCCGCGCGCTGCCGCGACGGTCTGCCAGCGGGCGAGAAGCCGTTCGACCGCGTCGTGCAGCCGCTTCGTCGCCGCACCCGGCGTCGTGTCCCCGAAGTACCGCTCGACCCAGTGCTGCAGCTTCGCCAGCTCGACGGCGTCGTTTGCCGCGGCGTCGACCCGCGCGACGACGTCCTGCGCATCGGACGCCGTCAACCAGTTGGCGTCGCTCAGGTACCCGCGCTCGTCGACGTCCGCCTCGGGCGAGACCGGCCGGGTCACGATGAGCGGCTTGCCCACGGCCAGCCGGTCGTAGATCATCGCGCTGATGTCCGTGATCGCCACGTCCGCTCCGGCGAGCTGCCACCCCAGCTCGGCACCGTCGTCGTACACGTGGTGGGCGCCCGGGTCGGCGGCGTTGGCGCTCGCGATGGCAGCGACGATCCGCTCGTGCGCCGCCTTGTACGCGGCGTCGCGCACACCGCTGCGGGGGTGCGGCCGGTAGACGAGCCGGTGCGTCGGCGACGCGAGCACCCGTTCGGCGATCGTGGTGCCGTGGCTCGCGATCGACCCGTAGGCGGCCGCTGCGCGGTCCCCCTCCCACGTCGGCGCGTAGAGGACGACCGTGCGGTCGTCGGCCGGGTACGGCGCGGCGCCGGCGAAGTGGTCGGCCTGCGGGCGACCGATCGAGATCGTCCGGGCATCCAGGTCGTAGTCCCACAGGGCGTCCGACAGCCGTCCACGAGCGGCGTCACCGGCGATCAGGGCGTAGTCGTACGCCTTGAACTGGTTCGTCGTCATGTACATCTTGTCGCTCTCGCCGTGGTTCACGAAGACGTGCCACATGCGCCCGTACCGCATCATCTGGAAGTTGCGGGCGTTCTGGTTGACGTAGAAGACGATCTTCGGGGCCTGCTGCTCGACGAACTGCTCGAGGTCGACGACCTGGCGCGCGTAGACCACGGGCACCGGGGACTCGTCGAGCAGGGTGAGCATGGTGCCGGGGCTCCGCGCGATGATCGCGACCGGGTGGGTCGCCGCGAGTTCGGCGAGGGGGGCGTACCACTGCCGCACCTGGTACATGTTCACGGGGCCGTCGGCGAAGTAGACGGCGATCTCCACGGTGCCCGGAGCAGGGGCCGCCACCGACGGCAGTCGGCGTGCGAGTTCACGACGGCTGCGTCGCGACTTGAGCAGGCGGTCGGCGAGCCGCAGGGCCGTGCGCGCGTCACTGATGATCGGCATGGTCTCTCCTCCTGGGTCCGGGGACGGTTCGGTGCGGGCGGGTCAGACGACGGGCGGACGGCCGGCGAGCGTCATGCGGCCGATCGTGAGCCAGCCCATCACGTGCACGGGACCGCAGTCGCTCCGCCAGCCCTCGCGGACGCCACCGAACCAGGTGGCGAGCCGCTGCGGGTGTCGCCACCAGCGCGCGACCTGGATCGCCGCCCACGACCCGACGTACAGCGGTCGGAGCACCGCCGGCAGGTTGCGCCGAGCCAGCCAGACCCGGTTCCGGGCGTTCAGCCGGTAGTACTCGGTGTGGCGTGCCGGGTCGATCGCGGGGTGGTGCGCGACGAGGTCCCCGGCGTACCAGGTCCGTCGGCCGGCATCCCACACGCGCCACGCGAGCTCGATGCCCTCGTGCGCGTAGAAGTACTCCGCTCCCCAGCCGCCGGTCGCGCGGTACACGTCCATCGGCAGGACGACCGCCCCTTCCCACACCGAGAACACCGGCGACGAGTGGTCGGGCTCGCCCTTGCGGATCCGCGGGATCCACCGCGTCGGGTTCGCAGCACCGGTGGGGTCGACGACCCGGGGTTGCACGAGACCGAGCGACGGATCGCGCTCGAACAGGCCGATCGCGTCACGCAGGAACGTCTCCGACGGCACCGAGGCATCGTCGTCGAGGAAGAACACGTAGTCGCCGTCGACCACCTCGGCCCCGGCGTTCCGCCCGGCGGGGATGCCCACGTTCTCGGGCAGGGCCAGCGCTCGGACGCCCTCGGGCAGACCGGTCGGCTCCCAGCCGTTGCCGACGCACACCACGTCGAGGTCGACGTCCTGCTGCGCGAGCACGCTCTCGAGTCCACGACGCAGGTCGTCCGGGCGGGTCCCCTGCGACAGGCTCACCACGGCGACACGGGGCCGCTCGCGGTGCGGGACCGCGTGACGACGGAGCGTGCCCGGGGTCACCCGCGGACCCGCTTCGACGAGATGATCGCCACGAAGTGCCCGAACGTCGCCAGGACCGCCAGCGGCAGGAGCGCCCCCACCAGGATCCGGTCGGCCAGGGGATGACCGATCACGAGCGCCAGCAGCGCGAAGACGAACGCGAGGATGCTCAGCTCGACCGAGTGGTACAGGCGGTGGAACGGCAGGAACCGCGCGGCGCGACGCAGCGTCGCGAGCCGTCGTCCGGACGGGGCGGTGCCGGCGTCGCGACGGTCGACGAGCTTGTCGAGCCCGGCGTTCGCCCGTGCGACGTGCACCATGTCGTTGAGCGCCTTGTTGAGGACGATCACGAGCCCCAGCGCGCAACCGATCGTGGTCCACATCCAGTCCGCGCCGTGGATCGGCCACGTGGCCGCACGGACGCCGAGTGCGATGGGGATGAGTCCCTCGGTCGTGTAGTGCCCGACCTTGTCGAGGAACACGCCGGCGGGCGAGCGGGTCCCCCGCCACCGGGCGACCTCGCCGTCGCAGCAGTCGACGAGCATCTGCAGCTGCCCGAGCACGAGCGCGAGCGCCGCGCCCCAGATGCCCGGGATGAGCAGGGCGGCAGCGACGCTCCACCCGACGAGGATCATCAGGCCGGTCACCTGGTTCGCCGTCACGCGGGTCTTCAGCAGCACCCACGTCAGGTACGGCGAGACGTCCCGCAGGTACAGCGACGCCGTCCAGTGCTCGGCGTTCGCCCGCGAACGGACCTCGTCCGGTTGGGCGACGGCACGGAGTTCGGCGATCGAGGTGGGGCGGGCGTTCCCGCGGCCGGTCGTGTCATCGGTCAAGAGGTCAGGTCACCGTCCCGTGTGCGTGGTCAGCTCGGACGTCCGGGTCAGGAAGCCGATGATGAAGCCGAGTCCCCACCCGACGTGGATGCACGGCAGCACCACGACGAGCCAGAGGAGCGTCGGCAGCCCCGACCGCCGGGCGACCGCGACGGCCCCCAGCACGACGAAGACGATGTAGACGGCGGGCACCACGAAGCCGAGCAGCGCCCACGCCGCCCCCGTCCCGAGTGCAGCGCCGATGATCCCGACGATGCCGGCGACGATGCCGAGCGCCATCGCGGCGACCATGGCCGGGGGCACGAAGTAGCGCAGGCCGTTGTTGGCGGGGAACCGGCGGGCGAGCTCGCCGCGCCACAGCCCCGTGGCGACGAACTGCCGGACCAGACGCTTCAGGCTCGGCCGCGGGCGGTACGTGACGACGAGCTCCGGGGTGAACCACACCGTGCCACCGGTCTGCCGGAGGCGCCGGTTGAGCTCCCAGTCCTGGCCGCGCTTGATGCCCTCGTCGAACAGCCCGACCTCGAACAGTCGGTCACGCCGGAACACGCCGAGGTACGCCGTCTCGGCCGGACCGGCCTGGCCGCCGACGTGGTGCGGCGTGCCACCGAGCCCGACGCGGCTGCCGTACGCCAGCGCCACGGCGCGTTCAAACGGGGTCCGCCCCTCGGCGCGCATGATCCCGCCGACGTTGTCCGCGCCCGACTCCTGCAGCACGCGCACGGCGATCCGCGTGTAGTCCTGCGGCAGCACCGAGTGCGCGTCGACACGGACCACGACGGGGTGCACGGACGCGCGGATCGCCACGTTCAGCCCGGCGGGCGTGGAGCCGGCGGGGTTCTCGATCGCGCGGATCCGGGGGTCGGCGGCGCTCATCTCGGCGACGAGTTCGTTCGTGCCGTCGATCGACGGGCCGAGGGCGAGGATGACCTCGAACGGACCGGAGTAGTCCTGCTCGAGCAGACTCTGGACGGCTGCCCGGACCTCGGTGACCTCGTTGAGGACGGGCATCACGTACGAGACGCCCGGCAGGGGCTGTCCGTCTGTCTGCATCGGTACCTCGGGGTCCTCACCTGGGTGCACGGGACGCACCGCGGACGGTGCCGCCCCGCAAGAGCGACCCTGAGCCTATCAAGTCGCCGCGGGTCGTCGGGGCGACCGGCAGACGGACGGGAGGCACGGTGCCAGCTGGCACCGCGCCTCCCGTCCGTCGCTGGTCGCGTCAGCCCTTGTAGGTGCCGAGCGTGACGTCCGCCTCGCGCGTCTCACCGCCGCGGATGAAGGTGATCGTGGTCTTCGCGCCACCGGCGAAGTACCGCACCTGTGCCGTGAGGTCGGTCGCGTCGGACACCGTCGCCGAGCCGATCTTCGTGACGACGTCGCCCTTCTGCAGGCCGGCCTTGGCCGCCGCGCCACCGGACGACACCGACTTGATGAGGCCGCCCATCTGCGTGGCGTTCGCGTCCTCGGCGGCGTCGCCCACGGTCGCACCGAGCAGCCCGTGCGTGGCCGAGCCGTTGTCCTTGATCTCGTTCGCGACCCGCTTGACGAGGTTCGACGGGATCGAGAAGCCGACGCCGATGCTGCCGGACTGGCTCGACGACGAGTCGGACGAGCTGCCCGCGCTCGCGATGGCCACGTTGATGCCGATGAGCTTGCCCTTGGAGTCGAGCAGCGCACCACCCGAGTTGCCGGGGTTGATCGACGCGTCGGTCTGGATGACCGGCAGCGAGACGGTGCTGTTCGTCGACGAGTCGCTGCCGTTGCCGCCGTTGCCCCAGAAGTCGAAGGGACCGCCGCTCGAGCCGTTCCCGCCCTCGTTCGAGTCGCCGCCCTCGGTGGGAGCGCTCGAGGTGACCTGGATGCTGCGGCTCAGGGTCGAGACGATGCCGTCCGTCACCGTGTTCGACAGGCCGAGCGGTGCACCGATCGCAACCGCGGTGTCGCCGACGTTGAGGTCGGACGAGTCCGCGAAGCTGATCGGCTTCATGTCGGTCGCGTCGATCTTGATGACCGCGAGGTCGACCGTCGGGTCCGTGCCGACGAGCTTCGCCGGGTAGATCTTGCCGTCCGAGGTCGTCACCGTGATCGTGCCGTTGGAGCTGTCGCCGTCGAGCGTCACCACGTGGGTGTTCGTGACGATGTAGCCGTCCTTGCTGAAGACGACGCCGGAACCGGTGCCGGCCTCGCTGCTCGACGAGACGTTGATCGTGACCACCGAGGGGGTCGCCTGCGCGGCCACCGCGGTGACGACCGTGGCGTTGTTGTAGTCGTTGACGGTGAGGTTGCCGCCGCCCTGCGCGCTCGAGGACCCGACGACGTTGCCGCCGCCCTGCGTGTTGGACGCGGCGAGCCAGCCGGCGCCGCCGCCGACGAGGCCCGCGATGACGACGCCGGCGATGATCGGGAGGGCGAGGCGGCCGCGGCCGGTGCCGGTGCGGCGGCCGGGGGCTGCGGCTCCGACGCCTGCTCCGGCTGCGCCTGCTGCTCCGGCGGCTCCGGTGTCGAAGTAGTGGCCGTTGCGCTGGTTCGAGCCGTCGACGTCGCCGAACGCGCTCGTGGGGGCCTGGGCGGACGGGGCTGCGGCGTACTCGGAGGCCGATGCCGGCGCCGAGGTCGGCTGGGCGTACTCGCCGTAGCGAGGCTGCTGGCCGTACTGCGCCTGCTGTCCGTACTGCTGCCCGTACTGCTGCTGGCCGTACTGGGACTGGCCGTATTGCTGCTGCTGGTCCTGGCCGTACTGGGACTGGCCGTACTGCTGCTGGCCGTACTGGGACTGCTGCGCGTGGTCGGTGCCGTACGGGGTGCCGTGCGCGCCGTACCCGGCCGGCGCCTGACCGTACTGGCTCGTCTGGCCGTACTGGTTGGTCTGGCCGTTCTGGCCGTTCTGGTCCGGCTGGCCGTACTGGCTCGTCTGGCTCGCCTGGTCGGTGTCGGAGTCGTGCTGGGACACCGTCGGGTACGGCGCCGTGTACCGGTCGGTCGGGTGGTCGTTCGAGGCCGCGATGACATCGGTGTCGCTCGCGGGAGCGATCACGTCGGTGTGGTCCGCGGAGCCGTCGTTCGGCGAACGGTCGCTCGTCGGAGCATCGCTGCTCGGAGCGTCGTCGCGGAACGCGTGGTCGAAGTGCTCGGAGTCGTTCGGCGAAGCGTCCTCGGATGCGGCCTTCGCGGCCGCGTCGTCCGGACGGATGTCGTCGCCCTGCCCGTTGGGCGTGGTGTCGGTCATGCTGGACGTGCTCCTTTCAAGCTCGTGCAGTCTGTCGCACCCACCTGAGCGGTGCTCCTGGTGACGCTGCAAGCGACCTATGGCGATCTTATGCGTGGGCTGTGCGGCCGTTCCCGAGATGCCCTCGGCCCGGCCGCTAGGTTGGGGTCCGTTCAGCGCCGCGAGTGCGGTCAACACCTCGGAGGGAACCACATGCGTCACGCAGGACCCTGGTTGCGAGCAGCAGAGGGAGCGATGCTCCTCGGCCCGGACGGCGTCCCCGCGCCGACGGTGTTCGCCGAGATGAGTGCGCTCGCGGCGGCCACGGGCGCGGTCAACCTCGGGCAGGGCTTCCCGGACGAGGACGGTCCCGCCGAGGTCCTCGAGGCAGCGGTCGCAGCCATCCGCGACGGCGTCAACCAGTACCCGCCCGGACGCGGGACCCCTGACCTCCGGGCGGCCATCAGCGAGCACCAGGCCCGGTGGTACGGCCTGGAGGTCGATCCCGACCGCCAGGTGCTCGTCACCGCCGGCGCGACCGAGGCCCTCGCCGCGACACTCCTCGCCCTGGTGGAGCCCGGCGACGAGGTCATCACCTTCGAACCGTTCTACGACGCGTACGGCGCGCTCATCGGTCTCGCCGGCGGGACCCACGTGACGGTGCCGCTGCGGGCGCCCGACTTCCTCCCGGACGAGGACGCCCTCCGCGCCGCGTTCTCTGACCGGACCCGTGCGGTGCTCGTGAACACCCCGCACAACCCGACCGGCCGTGTCCTCCCGACGGAGGTGCTCACCACGATCGTCGAACTGGCCACGAAGTACGACGCCGTGATCGTCACCGACGAGGTGTACGAGCACCTGACCTTCGACGTCCCGCACGTCCCGATCGCCACCCTGCCCGGTGCCGCCGATCGCACCGTGACCATCTCGAGCGCTGGGAAGACCTTCAGCACCACCGGCTGGAAGATCGGCTGGCTCACGGCGCCGCCGGCGCTCGTCGACGCGATCACCACCGTGAAGCAGTTCCTGACCTTCGTGAACGGCGCGCCCTTCCAGCCCGCGGTGGCGACCGGGCTCCGGCTGCCGGACAGTGTGATCGCCGGCATCGCCGCCGAGCTGTCCGCCAAGCACGACCTCCTCGCCGCGGGACTCCGAGCGGCCGGCTTCGAGGTGATGCGCCCGGACGGCGGGTACTTCGTCATCGCCGACACGGCCGCACTCGGGTACGAGGACGCCCGGGCGTTCTGCCTGCAGCTCCCCGAGCTCGCCGGAGTGGTCGGTGTCCCGGTCTCGGCGTTCGTCCGACCCGATCACGCCGACGGCTACCGGTCACTCGTGCGGTTCGCCTTCTGCAAGCGGCGCTCGGTGCTCGAGGACGCCGCCGCTCGGCTCGCCGGTCTCGCCCTGCGCGGCTGACTCCCCCGCGGTCGGGCGGGCCGGACCCGCCCGCCACCGCGAGCGGGCGGTATCAACCCGACCCGCGCCTCCAGGCCCACGCATTTCGCCCGCTCGGCGCCGGCGTGCCACCGCGCCCCCACCACGAGCGGGTGAAACAGCGCCCGATCGCCCCTGCCGAGCGGCGCATTTGGCCCGCTCGCCGCGAGCGCCGCCGCGCGCCACGGCGAGCGGGCGGAATCGGATCCGCTCGCGCCTCCAGAGCGGCGTATTTCGCCCGCTCGGCGGGGGCGCACACGCGAGCGACTCCCCCCGCCCAACGCCGGGCGGGTCAGGGGCGGGGCGTGACCTCGTAGCGGCGGAGCGCCAGCGACGGGTTCGTGCGGCGCACGGCGTCCGTCACGGCGGTGTCGATCCCCACGACGAGCATCCCCGGGACCGCCCCGGCAGCGGCGACCGCGACGCCCGAGGGGTCGAGGACGACCGAGCCTCCGATGCCGACCGGCGGCGTCTGTCCCACCCCGACCACCCACACGGTGTTCTCGATGGCACGGGCGGTGAGCAGCGTCCTCCAATGGTGCTCCTTGCCGGGGCCTCGGACCCACTCGGCGGGCAGGACCACGACGTCGGCGGCGCCGTGTTCGGGTGCGGCCAGGCGCCGGGTGACCTCGGGGAACCGCAGGTCGTAGCAGGTCTCGAGGCCGACGCGCAGCCCGCCGAGCTCGAACACCGGCAGCTGTTCGGGGTCGCCGGACTCGATGTGGTCCGACTCCTTCGAGCCGAACGCGTCGTAGAGGTGCACCTTCCGGTAGGTCGCAGCGATCGACCCGTCGGGCAGGACCGCGACGAGGGTGTTCCGGAAGCGGTCCGGGACGTCAGCAGCTTCGGCGACGCCGACGACGAGGGCGATGCCGACCTCGCGGGCGACGGCCTGCAGCCCGGTGACGAACGGACCGTCGAGCGGTTGGGCGGCGGCCACGAACCGGTCGTCGATCTCGGCGGTGAAGTACGAGGTGTACTCCGGCGTGACGAGGAGGTCGGCATGTCGGGCGGCGGCGTCGACTGCCGCGGCGCGGACGGTCTCGAGGTTCGCGACGGGGTCGTCCACGGGTGCGAACTGCGCCGCGGCGACGGTGAGGGTGCCCATCCGCCGAGCGTACCGGGCGGCCCGAGACTCGGCTCCGCGGACGTTCCTCGCGCAGCGCAGGCGCGAAACTGTCCGCCCGGCCGAGACTCGGCGCCGCCACCCGCACACGCGCCCACCGGCACAGCACACGCACCAGCCAGCACGCGCACGCGAAGAAGGCCCCGGTCCGACTGGACCGGAACCTTCTCTGTGACGCTTGGTTGCGGGGGCAGGATTTGAACCTACGACCTCTGGGTTATGAGCCCAGCGAGCTACCGAACTGCTCCACCCCGCGGCACGTTGAACAGCCTACACGGGGCCGTGGGGGGGCACAAATCGAGTGCCCCGCCACGGTGTGTCTAGTTCCCGCCCTCGGCCTCGGTGGCGGCCTGGATCGCGTCCTGCAGCCGCTGGTCGGCCTCGGCGGCGGCGACCAGGTCGTTCTCCGCGTAGGCGTCCTGGCGGTCCTGCAGCGCCTGCTTGGCGTCGTTCAGGGCCTTCTGCAGCGCCGCGTTGTCGACCGTGCCGGAGCCGGACGAGCCCGAGGACGCACCGGAGTCGGAACCCGACGACCCGGAGTCCGACGAACCCGAGTCGGAACCCGACGACGCACCCGAGTCACCCGAGCCACCCGACGCACCGGAGTCACCGGCCGACGCACCCGAGTCGCCACCGAAGAGGCTGTTGAGCGCCTCGTCGAGGGTGTCCTCGAACGCGATCTTGTCGCCGAACGCCACGAGCACCTTCTGCAGCAGCGGGTACGAGCCGCTCGACGTCGACTGCACGTACACGGGCTGCACGTAGAGGAAGCCGCCACCCACCGGGAGCGTGAGCAGGTTGCCCTGCTTCACGGTCGAGTTCCCGCGCTTCAGGATGTTCAGCTCCTGCGAGACGGTCGAGTCACCGTTGAAGAGGCTCTGTACCTGACCGGGCCCGGGGATGTTGTCCGTCTTCGGCATCGTCAACAGCGTGAGCTTGCCGTAGCCGGACCCCTTCTTGCCCTTCCCCGCGCCTCCGGCATCGGAGTCCACGGCGAGGTACCCGGTCAGCACGTTCCGGTTGTTCGCCCCGGCCGACTGCTGCGGGATGTAGGTCGTGTACAGCGTGTACGCGGTCCCCTGCCCCGGCACCTTCATCGTGAGGTAGTACGGGTCCTGCAGGTTGCCCTTGGCCGTCGTCGTGGTGGTCGCCCCGAGCGCGTTCGTGCCCGAGTTGGTCGTGGTCGACGCGTCCGAGGTGTCGGTGTCGTTCGTCCCCGAGGTCGGTTCCTGCGGCACGTTCCAGGCGTCGTCACCCGAGTAGAACGAGTTCGCGTTCGTGACGTGGTAGGTGCCGAGGATCGACCGCTGCACCTTGAACAGGTCGGTCGGGTACCGCACGTGGTCGAGCAGCTCCGCGCTCATGCTCGACACGGGCTTCGTCGCCGTCGGGAAGATCTTCTGCCACGTCTTGAGCACCGGGTCCTTGGTGTCCCAGGCGTAGAGCGTCACCTTGCCCGTGTACGCGTCGACCGTGGCCTTCACCGAGTTCCGGATGTAGTTGACCTGGTCGGTCCGGTACGCCGAGCTCTCGGCACCCGCGATCGTGTCGGAGAGGCTCTGGCTCTGCGAGTACGGGTACGCGTCGCTCGTCGTGTAGCCGTCGACGACCCACTGGATGCGGTGGTCGACGATCGCCGGGTACGCGTCGTTGTCGAGGGTCAGGTACGGCGCGACCTTCTGCACGCGCGTGATCGGGTCGCGGTCGTAGAGGATCTGCGAGTCCTGGTTCACGGCGTTCGACAGCAGGATCTGCTCGGACTGGAACTTCGCGGCGTAGACCAGCCGGTTGAAGAAGTTGCCGATGCTCGGGCCGCCGTCGCCGGCGTACGTCGTCGTGGCGTTGCCGCCGCTGTCGTCGTTCTCGTCCGAGCCGGACGGGTAGTCGAGCTCGACGTTCTTCGAGCCCTTCGGCGCACCGACGATCGAGTACGCCGGCGAGGTCTCGCCGAAGTACACGCGCTGCTGGAAGTCGCCGAGGGCACCGTTGGACGGGATCCCCGACTCGAGGAACACCGGCTTGCCGTCGCTGGCGCGCTGGTTGCCGTACGCCGCCGTCACGCCGTAGCCGTGCGTGTAGACGAAGGCACGGTTGTACGGGGTGTTCGCCTGCGCGCTGAGGCCGTCGAGGTCGATGTCGCGCACCGCGATCACGGTGTCCTCGGTCTCGCCCTTGACGTCGTAGCGGTCGACGTCGAGCTCCTTCGGGAACTGGTAGTACTGCCGGTACTGCTGCAGCTGGCTGAAGGTGTCCGAGACGATCTTCGGGTCGATCAGGCGGATGTTCGCCGTCGTCTGGGCGTCCTGCGCGAGGGCGCCGGAGCTCGCCTCGGTCGTCGCGTCGTAGTTCTGCTCCTGGACGCCCGCGACACCGTAGGCGTCACGGGTCGCCTTGATGTTCCGCTCGATGTACGCGGACTCGAACGTCCGCTCCGAGGGCTTCACCTGCAGGCGCTGGACGATCCACGGGTAGATGCCGCCGATGACGATCGCCGCGACGAGCAGCAGCCCGGTGCCCACGATCGAGATGCGCCAGCGGCCGATGACCGCGGTCACGATGAAGAGGATCGCCACGATCGCCGCGATGCCCGCCATGATCTCGCGACCCGGGATGACGGCGTTCACCTCGGTGTACTGCGCACCGGTGATGAGCGAGTTCGACTTCGTCAGCGCGGCGTACTGGTCGAGCCAGAGGCTCACGGCCTGCAGCGCGACGTAGACGGCGGCGGTGATCGCGAGCTGGATGCGCGCGGCCTTCGAGATCCGGACCTCGCGCCCACCGAAGCGCATCGCGCCGTACAGGTAGCACGCGGCGAGCGCGGCCAGCCCGGCGATGAGCACCACGGCCGACGAGTACGCCACGATCGCGCGCCAGAACGGCAGTTCGAACACGTAGAAGCCGATGTCGAGCCCGAACTGCGGGTCGGTCTTGCCGAACGGCGTCCGGTTGAAGTACTCGAGCACCATGGTCCACCGGCCGGCGGTCGACAGCCCGGCGAAGATGCCGAGCACGACCGGGATCCCGATCATGACGGCACGGCGCAGCGGCTCGATGACCTGCTGGTAGCGGTCGAGCTGGGAGTTGAGCTTCGCGTAGACCGGCCGGAACCGGAACGCGATCGCGATGCTCGCGTAGACGGGCACCGCCATCCCGAGGAACCCGGCGAGGAACATCAGGGTCCCGGCGATCCACCGCGTGGTCAGGACCTGCTGGAAGCCGAGCTGCGCGAACCACGCGTAGTCGGTGTACAGGCTCGCGAAGATGAAGAAGGCGATCACCAGTGCGGCCAGCACGATGATCGTGACCACGATCGGGACCCGCGGCGAACGCCGCCCCGAGGTGGACGAGGTTGTCGTCACTTGATGTGCTCCAGACGTGTCGAACCGGCGGGCCCGGCGCGGCGGGCCGTCAGTGCATCGATCCTATGTGGCGCGAGCACCCCTGAAACTGTACGGAGACTCAGGATGGCGGGTCGCGCCTCCTGGAACACGGTTCGGGAGGCACGGATCGCGACGGCCGCGGACGTCGCCTGGAGCGCGTGGCCGGGTCTACGACGTGCAGCGCGCGAGCTTCGCGGTGCTCTTGCCGGAGGCGATCGTCTGCAGGTCGGTGACCGCCTGGTCGAGCGTGGCGACCTTGTAGACGTCGAGTCCGTCCGGGACGTGGCCGACGACCTCGCCGCAGTTGTCGGCCGGCGCGAGGAAGACGGTCGCGCCGGCGTCCTTCGCGCCGTAGAGCTTCTGCCGGATGCCGCCGATCGCGCCGACCTCGCCGTCGGCGGTGATCGTGCCGGTGCCGGCGACGTGCTTGCCGCCGTTGAGCTTGCCCGGCGTGATCTCGTCGATGATCCCGAGGGCGAACATCATCCCGGCCGACGGGCCGCCGACGTCCTGGAGCTCGATGGAGACGCGGAACGGGAAGTCGTACTGCTCGGTCACGCCCACGCCGATCAGGGCCGTGCCCTGCTCGCTCCGCGGCGTCAGTTCGACCGTCTTCTCGGCGCCGTCGCGTTCGACGACGACCGTCGCCGGGCCCGAGGTGCCGTGCTTCGCGACCAGCTCACGGAGCGAGGTCGCGTCGGCGTTCTCGGTGAGCGAGGTCCCGTCGAAGGAGCGGATGACGTCGCCCTTCTCGATGACGCCGTCGGCTGCCGAGCCCTTCTGGACCGTGCCGACCTCGAGGTCGGTGGGCAGCTCGTACCCCTGCTGGATGAGGGCCGCGGCCACGGCGGACTGCTGCGACTGCTGCATGTCGGCGGTGTCCTGCTGGTTGACCTGGTCGGTGGTGACGCCCTCGGGGTAGATCGCGGACGCCGGGATGACCGCCTCGGACTTCGTGAAGAGCGCCCGGATGACGCTCGTCCACGAGGGGCGGTTCGTGGCGTCGCCCTGGATGCCGACGGTGAGCATGTCGAGCGCGCCGGCGGTGGGGTAGGTCGGGTGGCCGTCGACCTGGATGAGCTTGACCTGCTTCGCGTCCTTGCCCGTGCCCTGCTCCTGGGTCCCGATGGTGTTGTACACCGGGCCGGGGACCTCGATCAGGTAGGGGCTCGGCAGCAGGCTGGCGAGGAGCCCGAGGACGACGGCACCGATCACGAACGCCCAGCCGACGGTCCGGGAACGGGGACGACGACGGGGCTCGGCGGCGAAGAGGGTCACGAGAACGTCCTTCCACGGGGGCTGTTCGCCCTCGGCGCAGCGGTTCGGGCGTTCCCACGGGGGCGTCCCAGGCGCGGCCCCGTGAGCAGCGATTAGCGTAGTCGTCATGCCTGATGAACCGCAGCCGGGGCCGGACGACGACTTCCAGGAGATGCTCCGGAAGCTCCTCTCCGGCGAGGGCCAGATCGACCCGTCGCAGCTCGCCGGTGCCGCCGGACTGCCGAACGACCCGGCCTTCGTCGCGAACCTGATGAGCCAGCTGCAGCGTGCCGCGCAGTCGGGCGGTGACGGCATCGACTTCTCCGTCGCGTCCGAGCGCGCCACCGCGATCGCCCGTGAGGGCGGCCACCCGGTCGACCCCGCGACCTCGCAGGCGGCCGACCAGGCGTTCCAGGTCGCAGCGCTCTGGCTGGACGAGGCCACCTCGGTCGCCGAGCTCACCGCGACGCCGAGCCTCTACACGCGCGAGCAGTGGGCGAAGGCGACGACGCCGGTGTGGGCGCAGATCGCCGAACCCGTGGCGCTGAGCATCTCGAACGCCCTGACCGAGGCGATCGAGCAGCGTGCCCCGGAGCAGCTCAAGGCGATGCTCGGCGACGTCTCGAAGGCGATGCGCGGCGTCGGCGGCGCACTGTTCGCGATCCAGCTCGGCCAGGTCGTCGGGCAGCTCTCGAAGGAGGTCGTGTCCGGCGGCGACGTCGGCGTGCCGCTCCTCGACGAGCAGGTCGCCGCGCTCCTGCCGCAGAACGTGGCCGAGTTCGCCGAGGGACTCGACGTGCCCGAGGACGAGGTCCGCATCTACCTGGCCGTCCGGGAACTCGCGCACGCACGGCTGTTCCGTTCGGCCCGCTGGCTCCGCCTGCACATCATCTCGTCGATCACCGACTACGCGCGGGGCATCCACATCCCGTTCGACCGCGTCGAGGAGCTCGCGTCCGAGATCGACCCGACGAACCAGGAACAACTCCGCGACGCCCTCGCGTCCGGTGCCCTGATCCCGCCGCGCACCGAGGAGCAGGAGACCGCCCTCGCCCGCCTCGAGACGATGCTCGCGCTCGTCGAGGGCTGGGTCGACACCGTGACCGCCGCCGCCACCGAGCGTCTGCCGAAGTCCGGCGCGATCGCCGAGATGGTCCGTCGTCGCCGCGCCGCCGGCGGTCCGGCCGAGTCGGCGTTCGCCACCCTCGTCGGTCTCGAACTGCGTCCCCGTCGTCTCCGCGAAGCCGCGGCGATGTGGCAGCGGGTCACCGACGAGCTCGGCACCGAGCAGCGCGACGCGCTCTGGTCGCACTTCGACGCGGTCCCGACCTCGGACGACATCGACGCGCCGGACGCCTTCGTGGCCCGGCTGCGCAACCCCGGCCGCTCCGCCGAGGACGACGAGTTCGACAAGGCGCTCGAGGACCTGCTCAACGACGCCACCGGTGACCGTCCGCGCGAGGACGAGTCCGGCAACGTCGACGAGGGCGACGCTCCGAAGTAGTTCTCCACAGATCCGCTGTCCCTGCCCCGCGCGGGCGTCACGTCCGCCAGCGTGGGGGCATGGGCATCCGCATCGATCCGACCCTCGAGTTCGTCTGGCGCGACCCGACCACTGTCCAGCTCGGGGTCGATCCGCCGCGCGCCGTCGTACCGGTCCCGAGCACGGCCGAGGAACGGTTCCTGTGCGCACTCCGTCGCGAGACCGGCCGTGACGCACTCTCCGGGGTCGCCGCGGCGAGCGGGTGTCCGCCCGGTCTCGCCGCGCGCGTCCTCGGGGACGCCTCGCCCGCGGTCGTCGACGTCCTGCCGGAACCGCTGGCCCGGGTCGAGGTGCACGGCACCGGGACCCTGCCGGACGCGGTCGCCGAACTGCTCTCGGGCGAGGGCGTCACGGTCGCGCGGACGACGGCGCCGCGGGGCGGACCGGTGACCGTCCCCGACCCGGATCCCCAGCTCGCCGTCGTGGTGGCCGACCACGTCGTCGACCCGGCGGTCCGCGCGGCCTGGACCCGGCGGGGCACCGCCCACCTGCCGGTCGTCGTCGGGGACGGACGCGTGCGCCTCGGGCCGTTCGTCGTCCCGGGTGCCGGGCCGTGCCTCCAGTGCGTCGAGTACGCGCACGTCGACGACGACCCGTGTTGGCCGGCCATCGCGGCGCAGGTGTGGGGCCGCCCGGCGGCACCGCTCTCGCCCTACCGGATCGCGGCGGTCGCGGCGGCTGCGACCCGGATGCTCCTCGAACGGCTGCCGTCGCGCACCCAGCACCCCGGTCCGGACCAGCTGGTCTTCGAGCGCGACGACCTGTCGGTCAGTCGGCTCCCGGTGACGTTCCATCCGCGCTGTTCGTGCCGAGCGCTGCCAGGAACCGACTCGCCGCCCGGGCTCCCCCACGCGTGGAACCCTGTCGCGACCACGTGACCGTCACCGACCGGCGGGCACGGGTCAGCCCGACGTAGAAGAGCCGGCGTTCCTCGTCGATCTCGGCGTCGGTGGTGGCGTACGAGATCGGGAGCAGCCCCTCGGCCGCACCGATCACCACGACGTGCGGCCACTCCAGACCCTTGGACGAGTGCAGCGTGGCGAGGATCACGGCGTCCAGCTCCGGCTCGTGGTGCGTCGCGGCACGGTCCACCAGGTCCTGCGTGAACTGCTGCATCGTCGTGCCGGCGGGAGCGTCCTCGGCCAGGCCCATGATCGCCTGCAGCGCTTCCCACTGCTCGCGCACGGCGCCGGTGCCCTCCGGGGGCGTCGGCGTCCACCCGCTCACCTGCAGCACGAGGCCGACCCGCCGGGTGAGCTCGTCGTCGGTCTGCCGGACGGCCTCGCCCCGCATGTGGTGCACCGCGAGCTTCACCTCGGGGCGGTCGAAGAAGCGGGTGCCGCCCTGGACCCGGTACGGGATGCCCGCGCGTCCGAGCGCCGACTCGACCGCGGCGGCCTGGGCGCCGAGGCGGTAGAGGACCGCGACGTCCCCGTAGGACGCGCCCGAGGCCGGGTCGGCGACCAGCGACGCGATGGTCCGGGCGACCGTCTGCGCCTCGTCGCCGTCGTGCACGCACGCGAGCACCTCGGGCCGTGGTCCGGGCTCGGTGTGCTGCGCGACGAGGTCGAGGGCGCCCGGTTGCCCGCGCATGAGCGCGTTCGCGGCGTGCACCACCTCGCGCGTGGAGCGGTAGTTCCGCTCGAGCCGCAGCACGGATCCGCGGGGGAACTCCGAGCCGAAGCCGAGCAGGTAGCGACTCGACGCCCCCGCGAACGAGTAGATCGTCTGGCTGGCGTCGCCGACGACGCAGACGTCGTCCCGGCCGCCGAGCCACGCGCGCAGCAGGTCGTGCTGCACGGGCGAGACGTCCTGGTACTCGTCCACGACGAAGAAGCGGTACTGCTGCCGGACGTACGACGCCACCCGGGGTTCGGACTCCACCATGCCGAGCGTCGCGAGCAGGACGTCCTCGAAGTCGAGCTGCCGCCGGTCGTCCTTGAGCTGCTCGTACGCGCGCATGAGGTCGAGGACGCGGCGCGGCGCGGTGTCGCGCGGCATGACCCGGTCGGCCGCCGCGGCCTCGTACTCGTCGTACGAGAGCATCTGGACCTTCCGCCACTCGACCTCGCCGGCCAGGTCGCGGAGCGTCGGGGTGTCCACCCGCAGGCCGACCGTGTCCGCCGCGTGCGCGATCATCCGGCCCTTGGACTCGACGATCTTCGGGGCGTGGCCGCCGACGGTGTCCGGCCAGAAGTAGCTGAGCTGCGCCATCGCCGCGGCGTGGAACGTGCGGGCCTGCACCGTGCCCGCCCCGAGGGAGCGCAGCCGCGACCGCAGTTCGCCGGCCGCCCGGGTGGTGAAGGTCAGGGCGAGGACGTGGTTCGGCGCGTAGGTGCCGGTCGCGACGCCGTACGCGATGCGGTGCGTGATGGCGCGGGTCTTGCCGGTGCCGGCGCCGGCGAGGACGGCCACGGGACCGAGCAGCGTCCGGGCGACGGTGCGCTGTTCGGCGTCGAGGGCGGCGAGGAGCTCGTCCGGCGACGGCGGTCGGAGCGGCTCGGCCCCGGCCCCGGCGGCGGCGCTGCTCACGGCAGGTCCAGTGGCCCGCCGTACCACTCTTCGATGATGGCTCGGGCGATCGACGTCTTCCCCGGCAGCAGCAGGGTGTCGCCCGCACGCTCCCGGATCTCGTCGCGCGAGAACCACCGGACGTCGAGGATCTCCACGCCGTCCGGCCGGGCCGTCGTCGGGTCCCCGTCCACCGCACGGGCGCGGAACCCGAGCATGAGCGAGGCCGGGAACGGCCACGGCTGCGAGCCGAGGTACTCGGGTTCCTCGACGCGGACGCCGGACTCCTCCCAGACCTCGCGCCGGACGGCGTCCTCGAGCGACTCCCCCGGCTCGACGAAGCCCGCGAGCAGCGAGTACCGGTCCGCGTCCCACGCCGCGTTCGACCCGAGCAGGATCCGGTCGTCGGCGTCGGTGACCCCGACGATGATCGCCGCGTCGGTGCGCGGGAAGTGCTCGTGTCCCTCGGGATCGCGGCGCACCCAGCCGCCGGTGACCACGTCGGTCGCGGACCCCGTGCGGGGCGAGAAGCCGTGCACGGCGTGCCAGTTCGCCATCGCCACGGCCTCGACCGCGAGGCCCTGGTCGCGCGGCGACAGCTCGGTCCCGAACATCCGCAGGCTCTCCCACGCGTCGTCGGCCGGTTCGATCCGGGCGGCGGTCTCGGCGTCGAGGAACGCGGCGACGAACCGGGTGCCGGCGGGCGCATCGGGGGCGTCGGACACGGCGCGACCGAGGTACAGCGTCACCGCGTCGACCGGCACGGCATCGGCGGAGACGAAGCGGAGGGTGCCGTCGGCGTTCCGCAGCATCTCGGAGCCGCGGACGGGCAGGTACCGGGTCGACGGGTCGTCCCGCAGCACCCGGTCGAGGTCGTCCGTCGTGCGGAACTCCGCGTCGCGGTCGAGGTCGTTGCGGGAGAGGGGCAGCCTCGCGGCGAACTCGACGGTCACGGCAGGGGGCTCCTCGGGTCGGATCGGGTCGGCGGTGCGGGAGCCCGGGCTGCCGCGGGCCAGCGTGGCGCACGCTCGACCACCGGCTGCGGACCTACCCTGAGGGGCATGGCGGGATCCCAGTTCACTCTAGCCGCGTTGGCGACCACGGCCGTCTCAGGCCTCGTCGTCACGGGCACGCGCACGCTCGGCTCGGCCGCGTCCGGGGACTACGAGTCGGCCGTCCTCCGCGACGCCGACGGCGCCTGGTCCGCGATCCGCCGCCCACGCAACCAGCGGGCCGAGGCCCGACAGTCCGCCGACCTCGTCGCGATCCGGGCGCTGAGCGCCGGGATCCGCACGCGCCTCCCGTTCGGCGTCGCCGAGTACCGCGGACAGGCGCCGATCGGCTCGACCCGCGCCATCGTCACCTCGTACCTGCCCGGGACGCACCCGAAGCTGCAGGCCCTCGTCGAACGACCGGAGCTCGCGACCAGCGTCGGCCGGGCGATCGCGGCGATCCACCAACTGCCGACGAGCTTCGTCACCGACGCCGGCCTGCCGTCCCTCACCCCGTTCGAGGTCCTGCGCTCGGCCGTCTCCGTGATGGACCGCGCGGTCGCCACGAAGCTCGTCCCGGCGGCGCTCAAGGAGCGGTGGGAGGGCGCGGCACGAGACCAGCAGCTCTGGCAGTTCACGCCCACCGTCGTGCACGGGTCGCTCGGCACCGAGACGATCCTGGTCTCCGGTGACGACGTCTCCGGCGTCATCGACTGGGGCGAGCTGCGGCTCGGCGACCCGGCGAAGGACCTCGCGTGGGTGCTCGCCGGCCGCAAGGATGCGTTCGACACCGTCCTCAGCGCGTACGAGGCGAACGGCGGCGGCCGGGACCGGCAGCTCGCGCAGCGCGCGCGGGTGCACCACGAGCTCGAGACCGCGCAGTGGCTGCTGCACGGCGTGCAGGTGAAGAGCACCGAGGTCGTCGACGACGCGGTCGCGATGATGCACCGGCTGGTGGACGCGGTGCAGACGCCGAGCGCGGCACCGCTGCAGTCGGTCTCGCCGGAGACGATGGAGATCGGCGAGGTCGAGCAGCTGCTGTCGTCGACCGAGCGTCGGCACGGCTGACGCGCTTCGGCGCGGCTGACGCGTCGGCGCGGCTGACGCGTGTCGGCACGGCTGACGCGCTTCGGCGCGGCTGACGCGTGACGGCCCTGGAGGCGCGGCTCGTCCCCGCCCCGTTGCCGGCGGTCCTCCGTGCCACCGGTCCGGATCGAACCACGATTCCGACACGGAACCAGCGTCCGCGCGTGGTTCGACGTCGGATTCGTGGTTCGACCTGCGGGCCCGCGTCAGCGCGGCCGGCCGGCGCCGAGCCGGCGCCGTGCCGGCGTCAGCGCGGCTGGCCGGCGCCGGCCGGCGTCAGCCGATCGCGTCCCGCCAGGCGCGCTCGAGTCCGGCGCGGTCGAGGAGTTCGCGCGGCCGGACCTCGAGGTCGTCGGCCACGAAGTAGAACACCGCGTCGACCTCGTCGATCGGGCGCCCGGTGAACTCCGCGTAGGCGACCCGGTACAGCGCGAGCTGCAACTGCCGCTTCGCCAGGTCGTCGTCGCCCGACGGGGCCTTGCCGGTCTTCCAGTCGACGACCTCGGCCCGGCCGTCGATCTCGTACACCGCATCGAGCTTGCAGACGACGCTGTGGCCGAGGAACGGGATGTGGATCTCCCGTTCGACCTCGATCGGTGTCAGCTCCGCCCACCGCGACCGGGCGAAGGTCGCCTGGAAGTCGGCGAGCCGCCGGGCGTCGTCGTCGGTGACCGCGACGTTCGCCGAGGCGTCGACCACGTCGTCCGGGTCGAGGTCGAGTTCGTCCGGCCAGGCGTCGAGCGTCTCGAGCGAACCGCCGCTGCGGGCACGCTGCTCGACCCACTGGTGGAAGAGCGTGCCGAGGCGGGTCGCGCGGTAGGGCCGCTCGGGCATCGGGCGCCGCAGCCGCTCGGCCACGGCGTCCGGTTCGGCCAGGTAGTCCTTGAACCCGGACGCCGGGACGCGGTGCGGGACGACCACCCGGTGCCGGGCCGACCGGTTCGCGGCGCGCTCGGCGAGCAGCAGGTCGATGTCGGCGCTGAACCGACCGGCCGCCCCGGGGTTGGCGTTCCGCACGCGGTCGGCGGCGGCGACCACCCGGGCGGCGCGCTGCCCGAACGGCACGTGCGGCCAGGACTGCGTGGCCCCGGCGTCACCGAGGGGGTTCTCCTCGTGCTCGGTCGTCTCGGGGACGGCGGCGGCGTCCACGACACCGGCGTCGACGAGGTCCCGCAGGTACCGACTCGGCTCGGTGGGTCGGACCCCGCCCGCCCAGAACGAGCCGGAGACGAGCAGGTCGTGCTTCGCCCGGGTGAGCGCGACGTAGGTGAGGCGACGCTCCTCGTCCTCGTTGCGGGCCTTCACCTGTTCCTTGTAGGCGTCGATCGCGAGCGTGACGTCCTTCTGCGTGTCGTGCCCGCGCCAGTCCAGCCGCGGGAGCTCGTCGGCGTCGCCCCGGAACTCGTACGGCAGCCGACCGAAGCCGATCCACCCGGAAGAGCCCTCCAGCGGGCGGGCCGGGAGCGCACCCTCGACCAGTCGGGGAACCGCCACGGCGTCCCACTCGAGGCCCTTCGACCCGTGGATCGTCAGGATCTGCACGGTGCCGGCCTCGGGCTCCTCGGAGCGGGGACCCATGTCGTCACGACGGGCAGCGGCGTCGATCCAGCCGAGGAACGCACCGAGGTCGGCCCGGTCGTCAGTCGTCACGAAGCCCGCGAGCTCGTCGATGAAGGCGTCGAGGAACGCCCCGCTCCCCTGCTCGTGCGCGGCGACCTCGATGTCGAGCCGCATCTCCTGCACGACGAGTGTGACGAAGTCGACGAGGTCGCCACTGGCCCGGGACCGGAGCGCCTGGAGCTGGCGGCCGAGGTCGCGCATCCGGAGGCGTCCGGTCTCGCTGATGTCGGCGAGCGCGCCGTGCTCGTCCGGGGCGGTGGCGACGAAGTCGAGGGCGTCGACGATCGAGCCGTGCTCCCCCGCGGCGACCGATGCCCGGAAGGCTGCGGTGACGTCGTCGTCGAGTCGCTGCTGGGTGTGGTCGCGGCCGAACAGCCAGCGGGCCAGGGCGTGCAGGGCGGCGATGTCCGCGGCGCCGATCCGCCACCGGGCGCCGGCGAGCAGCCGGATGAGGTCATTGCCGGCGGCGGGGTCGTGCAGCACGCGGAGGCACGCGACGAGGTCGACGATCTCCGGCCGCTGCAGGAGTCCGCCGGTGCCGAGCACGTGGAACGGCACGCGACGGTCGCCGAGGGCGGCGGTGAACGCGGCGAGGTCCTTCCGCGAGCGCAGCAGGAGCGCCATCGACCCCGTCGGGTCAGAGGCGCGGCGCGCGGCGAACCACTCCGCCACGGCGGCGGCCTCGTCCGGGAGCGTCTCCGGGAACACGGCGTGGACCGTCCCGGCGTCCGCCCCGGGTCGGGGGACGAGGCGCTCGACGTCGACCTCGGACGCCTCGGACAGGGGCGCGACGACGGCGTTGGCGCCGGCGAGGACGTCGACCGGGTTCCGCCAGCTGGTGGAGAGCGCGAAGGTGACGGGGCGTGCGGCGCCGTCGTCGGACGTCCCACCGAAGTCGCGCGGGAACCGGGCGAGGTTGGCGGCACTCGCCCCGCGGAACCCGTAGATCGACTGGTGGGGATCACCGACCGCCATCACCGGGTGCCCACGGAAGAGCCGGGCGAGGAACCGCGTCTGCACGACCGAGGTGTCCTGGTACTCGTCGAGGAGCACCACGCCGTACCGCTGCCCGAGGTCGGTGACGACGCGCGGTGCCGACTCGGCCGCGGCGAGGGCGAGGGCGATCTGGTCGGAGAACTCCACGAACCCGCGGTCCACCTTCTGCCGACGGAACTCCTCCACCAGGTCGACGAGGGGTTCGAGGGCACCGATCGCGGCGACGGCGTCGGTGATCGCCTTGTACGCGCCACCGCGGGCGTTCCCCGGCAGCTGGAGCAGCTCGGCGAACTCGATCGCGAACCGACGCAACCGCTCCGGTTCGACGAGGTGCTCGGACACCGCGCCGGCGAGCGAGACGACCGCGGCGGTCACGGTGTCGACGTCGCGGTCGAGCCCGGCCAGCCGGTCGTCCCGCGCCGCGACGACGACCCGGCGCGCGAGCTGCCAGGCGGACGGTTCGGTGAGCACCTGGGACTCGCCGTCGCGGCCGACGAGCAGGGCGTTCTCGCGGAAGACCGAGTTGGCGAACGCGTTGTAGGTGGACACCGTCGGCGCTTCGAACGCGTCACCGGCCTCGAGCAGCCCGACGTCCTCGAGCGCGCGGATGCGGTCGTTGATGCGGACCGACAGCTCGCCGGCGGCCTTGCGGGTGAAGGTCAGGCCGAGGATGCCGTCGGGGCGGACCATCCCGTTCGCGAGCAGCCAGACGACCCGCGACGCCATCGTCTCGGTCTTCCCGCTGCCGGCTCCCGCGACGACGAGCGCCGGAGTGAGCGGGGACTCGATGACGGCGCGCTGCTGCGCCGTGGGGCGCGGGCGTCCGAGGGCGTCGGCGATCGCGTCGGCGTCGTGCCGGGGCGGCTCGACGCGCTCGGGGCCGGCGGTGCGGGCACCGTCGGGGCCGAGCAGCTGTTCCTCGTTCACCAGGTCACCTCACCCACGACGTGGATCCGGCACTCGACGCCGGTCCGGGCCTTCTCGCAGTGGTCGTCGACGTTCGCCAGGAAGGTCCGTCCGGCCATGCCCGTCGCCACGGTGTGCAGCCGCTGGCGGTAGGCCTCACGCGCCTCGTCGTCGAACGCCTGCTGCGTCCGCTCGGAGTAGGCACGGCCGCTGCGGGCGTTCTGCACGAACACGAGCCGGGCATCGGCCATCGCCGAGCCGGCGGGGACCCCCTCGACCGCGCCGTCCTCGACCGCGAGCTGGTACGCGCCGAGCTGGGGGTGTTCGGGCATGTCGTTCTTCTCGCTCGGCATCGAGCGCCCGGTCTTGAGGTCGACGACGCTGACACGGCCGTCCGGGTCGACCTCGATCCGGTCGATGCTGCCGCGCATCCGTGCCGGCCCGGTGACGAGCGCGAACGAGGTCTCGGCGCCGAGCAGTCGGCGTCCGGCGCTCGCGAAGGTGCGGAGGTAGTCGCTCAGTCCCTCGATCATGCGACGGGTGCGGGCGCGTTCGCGATCGGCGATCCACGGCGACTCGAACGTCAGCTCGTCCCACCGGCCCTCGACGTGCTGCCACAGGGACTCCACGTCGACGGCGGTGGCGTGCTCCATGGTCTCGTGCACGATCGTCCCGATGCCCATCGCGGGGCTCGGGGCGCTGCCGCCGAAGGTCTGCACGAACCAGTGCACGGGGCACTCCTCGAAGGTGCCGATGCGGGAGGGCGAGACCGACACGGTCGGGGGCACGGGCTCGCCGCCCTCGTGCTCGGGTGCCGGCTCGGCGTCGAGGTCGACGAGCGGGTCGTCGGTCGAGGGCTCGGCGAGCCCGTACCAGTCGTCCGGAGCGGCGCCGGGGACCTCGGCCTCGGCCAGGCGTGCGAGCGCGGACGCGGCCTCGTGGTCGCCCGAGGCCACCACGCGCCGACGGAGCGACCCGGCGAGGCCGCGCAGGGACAGCGGGTGCACGGTCGGCTGCCGGTCGGGCGGCACGGGCACGAGGCGGACGAACGGCGAGGGCGACTCGTCGTCGTTCGCCACCGTCCCGATGATCACCTGGGTGGTGGCGCGGGACACCGCACGGGCGAACAGGCGGAGTTCGTCGGCGATCACGGCGGCGCGGTCGTCGATGGTCTCGTGGTCGATCCCCGCGGCGGCACGGACCAGGCCGTCGGGGTCGAGCAGGCTGCCCCGTACCCGGGTGTTCGGCCAGACGCCGTCCTGCAGCCCGAGCACCACGACGACGTCGCACTCGAGCCCGATCGTGGCCGAGGGGGTGAGCACGCGGACCCGGCCGGCGGTGCGGTCGGGGCCGATCGAGTCCTCGGGCAGGTCGGCGCCGAGCAGGTCGTCGACGAACACCCGCGCGGGGGCGTCCGGCGTCCGCTCGACGAACCGCTTCGCCGCGGTGAACAGCCCGACCACGGCGTCGAGGTGCCGGTCGGCCTCGGCCGCACCGACCCCGCCGGCAGCCGACTGGCCGCCCCAGGCGCCGGCGAGCCCGCTCCGTTCCCAGAGGCCCCAGAGGATCTCCTCGATGCTCGCACCGGACTCGGCGTCCTGGTGCGCCTGCACCAGGCTCCGTGCGAGCCGCGTCGCGCGTCGGGCGAACCCGGCGTCGACGGTCGCCAGGCGCTCGGGCGCCCCGAGGGCGTCCACGAGGAGTTCGTCGGCCGTGCGGGTACCGCCACCGGCCAGTTCTTCCCGCCGCAGCGCGAGGCGGAGTCGCCGCATCGCCAGGGTGTCGAGCCCGCCGAGCGGCCCGGTCGCGAAGGACGTGGCGAGCACCGGGTCGAGCGGGAGGACCCCGAGCGCGACGGCCGAGGCGTCGAGCAGGGACCGCGCCGCGGTGTCGTCGCGGGGTCGGACGGGCGCGGCCCCGGCGGTCGCGGGGACCTCGGCCACGGAGAGCGCGCGGACGAGCTCGGGGATCGCGGCACCGCTGCGGGTGACGACGGCCATCCGGTGCCACGGGACGCCGTCGAGCAGCCGGTGTTCGCGGAGCCGCCGGGCGATCGCGACGACGAGCGCGGCACGGCTCGCGCCCTCGAGGTGCACGACGGCATCGGGTCGGGCGTCCGCCGTGGTCGCCACGGCGGTGCGCTGCCGTCCGGCCGCGGCGGCACCGATGCGCGCCGTGATGCCGGAGACGAGCGCGCGGACGGGTGCCGCGTGCCGGTGCACCGTGCCGAGGACCAGCTCGTCGACGCGGTCCACACCGAGCCGGGAGGCCAGGCGGCCGAGCACGTCGGGCTCGGCCCCGCGGAACGCCGACGCGGCGATGTCGGGGTCACCGAAGGCGACGATCTGCACGCCGGAGCGGGCGAGCGCCCCGAGCAGCGCGATCTCCCCCTCGACGAGCTCCTGCGTGTCGTCGACCACGACGAGGCGCAGCGCGGCGACGCTCGCCGGGACCTGCCCCCGCAGGACGGCGGCCGTGGCGTAGGCGACGAGTTCGGCGGCGTCGAGGCTGGTGGCCCGGAACGAGGTCACGGCGGCGCGGTACTCGTCGACGAAGTCCCCGACGGCCCGCCACTCCGGACGCCCGGTGTCGTCCCCGAGTTCGCGCATGTCCTCGGGTTCCACGCCCGCGGCGACCGCCCGCATCATGACGTCGCGCAGGGCGGTGCGGAAGCCGGCGCGTTCGCGGACGACGGCGGTGATCGGTGCCGGCCAGTCCGGACCCGTGCCGTCGGTCTCGTGCCCGTCGAGCAGGTCGGCGATGATGCGGTCCTGCTCGCCACCGGTCAGGAGGGTCGGGGTCTCGAGGCCCGGGACGGCCGCGGCGTGCGCGACGAGCTGGAAGGCCAGCGAGTTCACCGTCCGTGCGAGTGCACCCGGCATCACCCGGTCGACCGAGGAGGCGAGCCGGTCGCGGAGCGCGGTGGCGGCCGTGCGGGCGCTCGTCAGGGCGAGGACGGTGGCGTGACCGTCGGGCGAGATCGCGTCGTCGCGCGTGAGCCGTGCTGCCACCAGCCGCGACAGCGTGGTCGTCTTGCCGGTGCCCGGTGCGCCGATGACCGCGGCGTGCCGGCCGTCCGGCAGCGCGAGCACGGCGGCCTGCGACGGGTCGGACACCAACGCCCGCGCGACGCCCGTGGCCTCGGGTGCGGGCGTGAGCGTCGTCTGGGGCACCCTCGTACGGTAACCGCAGCGACCGACAGTGCGCCTGCGGCGAACGCCCGATGGCCGTCGGGGCCGCTCGGATACGCTGTGCTCGTGGACATCAAGATCGGTATCACCAACAGCCCGCGCGAGATCGCGTTCGAGACCGCCCAGACCGCCGACGAGATCGAGAAGGCCGTCGCGGCCGCGCTCGACGACAAGGCGACGCACCTCTCGCTGCAGGACGACAAGGGCCGTCGGTTCATCGTCCCCGTCGCGTCCCTCGCCTACGTCGAGGTCGGCGCGGAGGAGTCCCGTCGCATCGGTTTCGTCGCCTGACGTGGAGCTGCTCTTCGCGGTCCTCGGCGGGCTGATCCTCGGGGCCGTCGCGCACGTGGTCCTGCCGTGGCGGTCGAGCCGTGGCTCCCTGCTCGGCCCCGCGGTCGGCGGCATCGTCGCCGCGGTGCTGTGGGAGGCCCTGACCTGGGCCGGCTGGCAGTACGACGCGACCTGGATCTGGGTCGTCGCCCTGGTCGGTGCCGGTGTGGTCGCCCTCGTCGCTGAGTGGGTCCTCGGCAAGCGCCGTACGGCTGCCGACGCGGCGTACTACGAGCGCGTCAAGGCCTCCGGCGCCTGACCCGGGGGCCGTCAGGCCGTCAGGCCGAGCGCGTCCATGCGCCGCGTGTGCGCAGCGATGAGCTCGGTCCAGACCGGCTCGAGCCGTTCCTGGTCCTCACGCGCGTGCGATGCGAGCGCCGACCGGGCCACGAGCAACGTGTCCCCGACGAGCCGCCGTCCCCACATCGCCAGTCGCGACCCGACCTGCGGGTCCTCGGCGATGCGTTCGGTGAGTTCCTCGACGACGGCGGCTTCCTCGCGCGCGTCGAACACGGTCTTCAGGCGCTGCCGGACCTCGGCCGGGAGCGACCGGAGCAGCGAGCCGAACAGGTCGTTGAGGATCCCCGCGGTGACGTAGCCCGTGAGCATCGACTCGTACCAGTCCGCGCCGCTCGTGCGCTCGAGGAACAGGTCGATCGCCTCGCGGTGGGGGGCCATCAGCGCAGCCGGGTCACCGCCGGTCCGTTCGATCTCGGCGACGATGGCGCGGTGCCGCTCGAGCGCCGTCGTCGCGAGCACGCCGGTGACGAGCCGTCCGGACAGGGTCGGCGCACCGGCCCCGGCGCGGCCCATCGTCTCGTAGAGCGAGAGTTCGAGGTACGCCGCCTGGCCCAGGTAGACGTCCAGCTCGGGGCTGACGTCGTCCAGCTGCAGACGTTCCACGGGCGAGGCGTTCCGCGGGTTCCGCGACGCGAGCCACGCGGACGCGAGCTCCGCCGCGCGCTTCCGGTTCCACCACGACACCACGGCTCCAGCATAGGGGCCTGGAGAACCGAGCCCGACCCGCCGGTAGACTGGTCGGGACTTCCACCAGAACTAAGGTGATTCTTTGACTTTCGCAGACCTCTCCATCGAGCAGGACATCGTCGACGCGCTCGCGACGAAGGGCATCCTCGAGCCCTTCCCGATCCAGCAGCAGACGATCCCGCTCGCCCTCACCGGCCAGGACATCATCGGCCAGGCCAAGACGGGTACGGGCAAGACCTTCGGCTTCGGCCTCCCCCTCATCCAGCGCCTCGGAGCCGACCCGGCGCCCGGCGTCAAGGCCCTCGTCGTCGTGCCGACCCGCGAACTCGCGGTCCAGGTGACCGAGGACCTCGAGCTCGCCACCTCGAACCGCCCGACGACCATCGCGGCGATCTACGGCGGCAAGGCGTACGAGGGGCAGATCGAGCAGCTCAAGGCCGGCGCCCAGATCGTCGTCGGCACCCCCGGGCGCCTGATCGACCTGCAGCGCCAGCGCCTGCTCGACCTGTCGCACGTGCAGGAGGTCGTCCTCGACGAGGCCGACCGCATGCTCGACCTCGGCTTCCTGTCGGACATCGAGCGCATCTTCCAGGCCATCCCCGAGGTGCGGCACACGATGCTGTTCTCGGCGACGATGCCCGCGCCGATCGTGGCGCTCGCCCGCCGCTTCATGAGCCGCCCGGTGCACATCCGCGCGACCGACCCCGACGAGGGTCTGATGCAGGCGAACATCAAGCACCTCATCTACCGCGCGCACTCGCTCGACAAGGACGAGGTCATCGCCCGCATCCTGCAGGCCGAGGGGCGCGGCAAGACCGTGATCTTCACCCGCACGAAGCGTGCCGCCGCGAAGCTCGTCGAGGAGCTCAAGGACCGCGGGTTCAACGCCGCAGCGGTGCACGGCGACCTCAACCAGGAGCAGCGCGAGCGTGCCATGGCCGCCTTCAAGGCCGGCAAGCGTGACGTGCTGATCGCCACCGACGTCGCGGCCCGCGGCATCGACGTGGACGACGTCACGCACGTGATCAACCACACCATCCCGGACGACCCGGACACCTACCTGCACCGTGCGGGGCGCACCGGCCGTGCGGGCAAGACCGGCATCGCGGTCACGTTCGTCGACTGGGACGACCTGCACAAGTGGACGCTGATCGACAAGGCGCTCGAGTTCGGCATCCCCGAGCCCGTCGAGACCTACTCGTCGTCGCCGCACCTGTTCGAGGAACTCGACATCCCGGCCGGCACCAAGGGCCGTCTGCCCGGCGCTTCGGCGCACGCGGCATCGGCCGGCGGCCCCGCCGAGAAGCAGTCGGGCGACCGTCCGCGCAGCGGCTCGCGTCCGCCCCGCACCCGGACGCGGTCCGGCTCGGGTTCGGCATCCGGTTCCGGCAACGGCTCGGGAGGCGCGGCACGGTCCGCCTCGCAGCCTGCGGACGCCGAGTCCCCGGCCCGGTCCGGTGGTGCCGAGGGCGCACCGGCCGACGGTTCGACGGACGGCGCCGCGAAGCGTCGTCGTCGGCGTCGCCGCCGCGGGAGCGGCAGCGGCTCGTCCGAGGCGACCGCCTCGGCGCCGCAGGGGTCGTCGGACGGCGAGTAGCGCCTCCAGGCCGTCACACCGAAGGGTCCGTCGCCGACGCGACGGGCCCTTCGTCGTGTGCGGGCCGCGCCGGGCGGGGGCCGCGCCGGGCCGGAGTCGCCTGCCGCACAAGCGACAGACTCCCGCGAACGTTCCGCGGCATCCCGTCGCTTTGGCGGCCAGGTCGGAGCAACCAGCGCGAAGACTGTCGCTTTGACGTCGTTGACTTGACGTCGTTGACGCCCGGGCGGCCGCTCTCAGGCCAGGCGGGAGCCCGCGCCGACGACGGGCGCGCTGCCGGTCGCCTCGGAGCGGATGGCGTCGAACGCCGCCAACGCCGTGCGGTGCTCGCCGAGCCGGTTCGGCTTGCCCGTGCCGTGGTAGTCGCTCGACCCGGTGACGAACAGGCCGTACCGCGTCGCCCAGTCGAGCAGGGTGCGCTTGCCGTGCGCGAGGTTCTCGCGGTGGTCGACCTCGAGCCCACCGAGCCCGGCCTCGACCAGTTCGCGGAGCATCGGCTCGTCGATCACGATCCCCCGCGACGACGCGGCGGGATGGGCGATGACGGGGACGCCGCCGGCCTGTCGGATGAGCTCGACGCCCCGGAGCGGGGACGGCGCCTCGTGCGGCTCGTAGTACCCGGAGGCCGGGTGCAGGATCCCCCGGAACGCCGCGCTGCGGTCGGCCTCGAGCCCGCGGGCGACGAGGGCGTCGGCGATGTGCGGGCGGCCGATCGTGGCCCCGTCGCGGGACTGCGCGAGCACGTCGTCCCAGGTGATCGGGTGGTCGCGGCCGATGCGGTCGACCATCCGGCGGGCCCGCGCGAGGCGTCCGTCGCGGATCCGTTCGGTCTCGGCGACGAGCGCCGGGTCGGCGGGGTCGACCAGGTAGCCGAGCACGTGCACGCTGCGGTAGCCGACGCGGGTGCTCAGTTCGAGACCCGGGAGGAGCGTGACCGGCAGGTCGCGGACGGTCGCCGTGGCCTCGTCCCACCCCGCGGTCGTGTCGTGGTCCGTCAGCGCGACGGCGTCCAGTCCGGCGGCTGCTGCCGCCCGGACGAGGTCCGCGGGTCGCTCGGTGCCGTCGGAGACGCTCGAGTGCGCGTGCAGGTCGATGAACGGATCGGGCACGTCGACAATGCTATCCACAGGTGAGCGGGCGCACAGGCCGCGGAGCGACGGGCGGTGCGATGATGGGTGCATGTCCGACACCACGCCCCGCGCGACGAGCAACCGTTCCACCACCCCCGGATCCTCGACGTTCAAGGACTACATCGGCTCGCAGTGGGCCGATCGTGACCGTCCGCTGCCCGAACCCCGCGAGCAGGCCGCGTTCGCTGCCGAACGCCGCGCGAAGCTCTCCGAGCTGCACCCGGGCCGGACGATCGTCGTACCGGCCGGCCAGGCCAAGGTGCGCTCGAACGACTGCGACTACCCGTTCCGCCCGCACTCCGCGTTCGCGCACCTGACCGGTTGGGGCACCGACACCGTCGTCGGCTCCGTGCTCGTCATGACACCGAACGGCTCCGGGCACGACGCCACGCTGTACTTCCGCGCGACCGCCGGCCGCGACTCCGAGGAGTTCTACGCCAACCCCGAGATCGGGGAGTTCTGGGTCGGCCCGCGCCCCTCGCTGGACGAGGTCGCGGCGGACCTCGGTCTCGCGACGGCCGGCCTCGGCGCGTTCGACGCCGTGCGCGCCGGACTCGACGCCTCGGCCCTCGTCGTGCGCGACGCCGACACCGACCTCACCCGTGGGCTCGACGACCGGATCGGCAGCGCCGTCGGTGGCGCGCCCGAGGCCGACGGCGTGCCCGCGACGGACGACGCCCTCGCCCGTGACCTCTCCGAGCTGCGCCTCGTGAAGGACGCGTACGAGGTCAACGAGCTCCGCAAGGCCGTGAACGCGACCAAGGCAGGGTTCGACGACGTCATCGCCGACTTCGACGCGGTCCTGGCGCACCCCCGCGGCGAGCGCATCGTCGAGGGCACGTTCAACCGCCGTGCCCGTGCCGACGGCAACACCGTGGGCTACGACACGATCGCCGCCTCCGGCCACCACGCCTGCATCCTGCACTGGACCCGCAACGACGGTGCCGTCGAGCCGGGCGACCTGATCCTCATCGACGCCGGGGTCGAGGTCGACTCGTTCTACACGGCCGACATCACCCGCACGCTCCCGGTGAGCGGCACCTTCACCGACGTGCAGCGCCTCGTGTACGAAGCCGTGCTCGAAGCGGCGGACGCGGCCTTCGCCATCGTGAAGCCCGGCATCACCTTCCGTCAGGTGCACGCCACCGCGATGGAGGTCATCGCCCGCAAGACCGCCGAGTGGGGCTTCCTGCCCGGCAGCGCCGAGGAATCGCTCCAGCAGGACAACCAGTTCCACCGTCGCTACATGGTGCACGGCACGAGCCACCACCTCGGCCTCGACGTGCACGACTGCGCGAAGGCCCGGCGTGAGATGTACATCGACGGCACCGTGCAGGCCGGCATGGTCTTCACGATCGAGCCCGGCCTGTACTTCCAGCAGGACGACCTCACCGTGCCCGAGGAGTTCCGCGGCATCGGCGTCCGCATCGAGGACGACATCCTCGTGACCGAGGACGGCGCCGAGAACCTGTCCGTCGGCATCCCCCGGACCCCCTCGGAAGTGGAGGGGTGGATCGCCCGCTCCGGCCGCTAGCCTGAGCGGGTGACGACACCGGAGGTCTCCCCCAGCCCCAGCGAGAGCGCGTTCTCGATCGACGTCGAGCACTTCGACTCCCCCGACGCCCAGCGGCTCCGCGCCGCCCAGCGCCTGGAGATCGACCGTGCGTACGGCGGCGACACCGAACCCGGCGACAAGCCGACGGCGGACTCCATCGCGGTGTTCTTCCTCGCGCGGGACGACGACGGCACGCCGCTCGGCTGCGGCGGGCTGCGGGTCGTGCAGGACGGCATCACCGAGATCAAGCGGATGTACGTCCGGCCGGAGTCCCGGGGTGCCGGTGTCGCGGCGGCGCTGTTGCGTCGGTTGGAGGACGCTGCGCTCGACCTCGGTTCGCCGGCGCTCGTGCTGGAGACCGGGAACGAGCAGAAGCGTGCGATCGGGTTCTACGAGCGCGAGGGGTTCACGCGCATCGCGAACTTCGGGCCGTACGTCGGGGTGCCGACCTCGATCTGCTACTCGAAGGTCCTCTAGCCCGGGCTCCGAGCGGGCGAAGTACGTCCCGCTCGCAGCACCTCGGCGGCCGTTCCCGCCCGCTCGACGACCTGCACGCGGCGTGTCCCGCCCGCTCGACGACCTGCACGCGGCGTGTCCCGCCGCTCGACGACCCTCGTGCGGGACGGCCGCGCGCCGAGGTCGCGGAAACGGCCGCTCCCCGCGACGGGGAGCGGCCGTTCGTGCGACCTCGGCGGACGTGAGCGGCGCGTCGTGCGACCTCGACCCCAGCCTCGCCCCGACCTCGGCCCCGAGCCCCGCCCCGACCGTTACCCCGAGCTCGGCGGCCGCCGGCGACTCAGCGCGACTCGTCGTCCTTCGGGGCCGCGGACTCCGCGGACTCGGCGGAGCTCGGCGCCGGCGGCGTCGCCCCGGTCACCCGCTCCCCGTAGCGCGGCGGCTCCTCCGCACGCGGCTGCTGTGCGGACGCGGGCGCTGCCGGCGCGGGAGCGGTCGCCGGGGTCTCCCCGTAGCGCGGCCCCTCGTTCGTGCCGTAGCGCGGCGTCCCCGTCTGCGCGCCGGAGGACGGCGTGCCGGGCTGCTGCGCGCCTCCTGGCTGGTGGTGCGGTGTGGCGTGCCCACCGTACGGCGATCCCTGCTGGCCGGCGCCCCACCCGCCGCCGGACCCGGCCGACTGCCCGCCGGACCCGGGAGCACCGGAGCCGGACCCGGGCCCCGGACGCCACGGCTGCTGCGGCGACTGCCCCTGGAACCCGGTCCCCGGCCCGCTCTGCGGTCCCGGCGCACCCGGCGTACCGGGGTTCCAGTGCGTGGTGGGCGCGAGCCCGGCGTCACCGAGGATGCGACGGGCCTGGCCCACGAGCTGCGGCTCGATGACGATCTGGTAGTTCGTCGCGAGGACCTGGTGCACGCTCGTGAAGTCCCGCTGCCGCTTCGTGATCGCGAACGAGACGATGCCGTAGAGCATGCCGAACGCCGCACCGATGATGGCGGCGGCGAGGATGAGGCCACCGGCACTCGGCGAGAAGAGCGTCAGCACGATGCCGAAGAAGATGCCGAGCCAGAGGCCGGACAGCGCGCCGGCGATCGCCGCACGGCCGTACGTCATCTTGCCGGTGACGCGCTCGACGGTCTTGAGGTCGTTGCCGACGATCGAGAGCTGGTTGACCGGGAAGTCGGCCTCGGCGAGCTTCGCCACCACGCGCTGGGCGTCGGGGTAGCTGTCGTAGGTGCCGAGGACGTCGCCCTTGGGCAGCGTCGGGAAGGCCTGGGCGGTCCGGCCGCCGAACGGGCTCTGATTGCTCACACAGCCATCATTCACCGCACACCTTGCAATCGCACGTGCACTCTCAGGGAAGCCGCCGACCGCCACGGCGGATCCGGCCAGACGCACCGACTACGCTGGGTCGGGTGAGCGCCACGAAGGTCTTCGTCGCCCGCCTCGCCGGGTGCTCCGTCTTCGACCCCGCGGGAGACCGCGTCGGCCGCGTCCGAGACGTCCTGGTGGTGTACCGCCGGGCCGATCCGCCGCACGTCGTCGGTCTCATCGTCGAGGTCCCCGGCAAGCGCCGGATCTTCGTGAGCATCGGCCGCATCACCTCGATCGGTGCCGGGCAGGTCATCACGACCGGCCTCGTGAACATGCGCCGCTTCGAGCAGCGCGGTGGCGAGGTCCGGGTGATCGCGGAGATGCTCGGCCGCAAGGTCCTCATCAAGAAGGAGCGCATCCGCGCCACCATCGAGGACGTCGCGATCGAGGACCGCGGGCAGGGTGACTGGGAGGTGTCGCAGCTCTTCCTCCGCAAGCCGAAGACCACGCCGTCCCCGTTCGGCAAGGGCCCGACGACGTTCGCGACCTGGAACGAGGTCACCGAGGACGAGCTCCCCGGCGAGGCCCAGTCAGCCGAACACGTGATCGCCGCCTACTCCGACCTGCTGCCGGCCGACCTGGCGTCGACGCTGCTCGACCTGCCCGAGGAACGGCGGTTCGAGGTCGCCGAGGAGCTCCCCGACGACCGGCTCGCCGACGTGCTCGAGGAGATGCCCGACCAGCAGCGGATCGAGATCCTCACCCGGCTCGTCGACTCCCGTGCGGCCGACGTGCTCGACCACATGCAGCCGGACGACGCGGCCGACGTCCTCGCGCAGTTCTCCGACGAGCGCAGCGAGGCCCTCCTCCAGCTCATGGAGCCGGAAGAGGCGCAGGACGTCCGCATGCTCCTCGAGTACGAGCCCGACACCGCCGGTGGTCTCATGACGACCGAACCGGTGATCGTCTCCGCGGACGCCACCGTCGCCGAGGGGCTCGCACTCGTCCGCCGCCACGAACTCGCGCCGGTGCTCGGCGCCGCCGTCTGCGTGACGCTGCCGCCGTACGAGCCGCCGACCGGCCGGTTCCTCGGCCTCGTGCACTTCCAGCGGATGCTCCGCTACCCGCCGAACGAACGACTCGGCACGCTCATCGACCAGCAGACCGACCCGGTCCGCGTCGACGCGAGCGCGGCCGAGGTCACGCGCATCATGGCGACCTACAACCTGCTGTCCGTCCCCGTGGTCGACGATGCCCACCGTCTCGTCGGGGTGGTGACGATCGACGATGTCCTCGACCACGTCCTGCCGGACGACTGGCGAAGTCAGGGCGAGGGGGAACCCTCACCGCTTCCGCGCCAACGCCCACGCAGGACGCCCGTGACGACGGGAAGGAGGACCACCCGTGGCCCGAACGGATGACAACCGCCGCGATCGCGAGCGGACCGATGCTCGACTCGACTCCCCCAAGGGCATGCGCACCCGCGTCCTGCCGACCCGGCGCCGAGGTCGCGGTGACGCCTTCGGTCGCGCGACCGAGGGCATCGCGCGTGCGATGGGAACGCCCTGGTTCCTCGTCGGCCTGACCCTGTTCTGCGTCGTCTGGATGGGCTACAACACGCTCGCCCCGAAGCCCTGGCAGTTCGACTCCGCGGCGATCGGCTTCACGGCCCTGACGCTCGTGCTGTCCCTGCAGGCGTCGTACGCGGCACCGCTCATCCTGCTCGCCCAGAACCGGCAGGACGACCGCGACCGCGTGCAGTTCGAGCAGGACCGGCAGCGCGCCGAGCGGAACCTCGCCGACACCGAGTACCTCGCCCGCGAGGTCGTGGCGCTCCGCCTGGCGATGCGGGACATGGCGTCGAAGGACTTCATCCGCGCCGAGATCCGCTCGCTGCTCGAGGAACTCGACCGGCGCGACGCCGAGGACGCCGGCTTCGCCGACGAGTCCGGCACGACGGCCCGTGGCTGACGGCGGCCGGTCGGACGAGCAGCTGGGCAGCGCGGTCCTCGCCGCGCTCGGCCGCGTGATCGACCCCGAGATCCGCCGGCCCGTCACGGAGCTCGACATGATCCGTGGTGTCGACGTGCAGCCAGGAGGCGCGGTGCGCGTCGACCTGCAGCTCACGATCGTCGGGTGCCCGGCCGCCGACACCATCGAGCGCGACGTGCGTGCGGCCGCCGGTTCCGTGGACGGCGTCTCCAGCGTGGCGGTCGACGTGTCCGTGATGGCCCCGGCGACCCGTGCCGCGCTCACCGAACGCCTCCGCGCGGGGAGGCCCCGGGGCGTGCAGTTCACCCCGGACTCGCTCACCCGGGTGATCGCGGTGACGAGCGGCAAGGGCGGCGTCGGCAAGTCGACGGTCACCGTGAACCTCGCCGCCGCCCTCGCGGCCCGCGGGCAGCGCGTGGGCATCGTGGACGTCGACGTGCACGGCTTCAGCGTCCCCGGGCTGATGGGGCTCACCGACGCCGCGGGCGTGGCCCCTCGCCCGACCCGGGTCGACAGCATGATCCTGCCGCCGGTCGCGCACGACGTGAAGGTCGTCTCGATCGGCATGTTCGTGGACGACGTCTCGACCGCGGTGTCCTGGCGCGGTCCGATGCTGCACCGCACCGTCTCGCAGTTCCTCACCGACGTGTACTTCGGCGACCTCGACGTGCTCCTGCTCGACCTGCCGCCCGGTACCGGTGACGTGGCGATCTCGGTCGGCCAGCTGCTCCCCCACGCCGAGGTCCTGGTCGTCACCACGCCCCAGGCGGCCGCTGCAGACGTGGCCGAACGGAGCGGGATCGTCGCCCGGCAGACCGGGCAGCGGGTGATCGGCGTCGTCGAGAACATGGCGGGCCTCGTGCAACCCGACGGGTCGGTGCTGCACCTCTTCGGCGAGGGCGGTGGTGCCGAGACCGCCCGTCGGCTCTCCCGCGACCAGGAGACCGCCGTCCCGGTGCTCGGCAGCGTGCCGCTGTCCGTGCCGCTCCGCGAGGGCGGCGACGCCGGCGTCCCGGTGGTGCTCGGCGATCCCGAGGACCCGGCAGCGGTGGCGCTGGCGGCGATCGCGGACCGCATCGGCACGATGGGACGGGGGCTGTCCGGCCGGAAGCTCGGGCTGTCGCTGTCGTAGGGTCGGGTGCATGAGCACTGATCACGTCAGCGTCGACTGGGAGCAGGCCCGCGACACCAACCGCGCGAACTGGGACGACCGGGTGCCCATCCACGAGGGCGCCTACGAGATCGACGCCCTGACCGACCCGGACCACCGCTCGACCGTCGTCCGCGACGACCTACCCGCACTGCGACCGTGGCTGCCGGACGGCTCCCTCGCCGGCCTCGACCTCTGCCACCTGCAGTGCCACATCGGCACGGACACGGTCTCGCTCGCGCGGGAGGGCGCCCGCGTCACCGGCGTCGACTTCTCGCCCGCTGCGCTCGCCTCGGCCGCCGGGCTGTCGGCGCGCCTCGGCCTCGACGTGACCTGGGTCGAGACGGACGTCCTCGACGCCCGGGCCGCGGTGGTGGGCGACTTCGACGTCGTCTACACGAGCATCGGGACGATCTGCTGGCTCGACGACCTCGACCGGTGGGCCGCCCAGGTCGCGGCACTCCTGCGACCGGGCGGTGTGTTCTTCATCCGCGACGGCCACCCCGCGCTGTACGCGCTCGACGAGGACGCCGACGGGCTCGTCACCCGCTACCGGTACTTCGCGGACGGCTCCGCCCAGCAGTGGGACGACGCCGGCACCTACGCGGGCGACGGCACGGTGTCGAACACCCGCACCTACGAGTGGCCGCACCCGCTGTCGGAGATCGTGAACGCCCTGCTCGGCGCCGGGCTCCGGCTGCGCCGACTCGACGAGGGTCGGACGCTGCCGTGGCGGTTCAGCCCCCGCATGGTCGACACCGGGGACGGCTCGTGGGAGTGGCCCGGCGAGGACCGCGACCGCATCCCCACGACCTTCACGATCGTCGCGTCGAAGGACTGATCCGCCAGCCGATCGACGCTGCCTGTACGTCCTTTCATGGACAGGTCGTTCCACCGCGGAGCAATATGCAGGGGTATTCCACAATGCTCCTGCGGAATCGGGTCCGCAGGGGCTCCACCCGTGTCCGGCAACGCGGCCGGACCGAGGACAGGAGAACCGTGTGAACAGCAGGACCAGACTCAGGATCGGACTCGTCGCGGCCCTCGCGGCCGCACTGGCGGGCGGGTCCGTCGCAGCAGCACCGGCCATGGCGGCCACACCGGCGTGCGCCACCGCGTGGAGCGCGGGCACCGCGTACAGCGGCGGCGCGACGGTGAGCGAGAGCGGCACGAACTACACCGCGAACTGGTGGACGCAGGGCGACGACCCCGCGACCCACTCCGGCGCGACCGGCAGCGGCCAGCCCTGGACGTCCACGGGAGCCTGCGCCGGCACCGGCGGCGGCGGTACGACCAACCCGGGCGGCGGCACCACCACCCCGGGCACCGGCGGCAGCGGCGGGACGGCGAAGGGCCTGGTCTTCAGCCCCTACAAGGACGTCACCGTGAACCTCGACTGGAACACGAACGTGATGAACACCGCCGTCACCGGCACGCGCATCCCGGTCGTCGGGTCGAGCAACAGCCTGGTGTCCACCCGGGAGCCGGGCCTCAAGGCGATCACCCTCGCGTTCGCCACCGGTACCTGCGGCAGCGAGAACTGGGGCGGTGTCGCCGCGGACGCGTTCGCGAGCGCCAACATCCCGAAGCTCGACGCCGCGGGCGTGAACTACATCGTGAGCACCGGCGGTGCGGCGGGCTCGTTCAAGTGTTCGGGCACCGCGCTGCAGAGCTTCATCGCCCGGTACGCCACCCCGCACATGATCGGCGTCGACTTCGACATCGAGAGCGGGCAGTCCGCCGCCGACGTGCAGAACCTCGTCAACGCCGCAGCGCTCGCGCAGTCGAAGTACCCGGGGATGCGGTTCTCGTTCACCCTCGCGACCCTGGCCGCCAGCGACGGGAGCTTCGGCGGCCTCAACAGCACCGGTGACGCCACGGTCAAGGCCATCAAGGCATCGAGCCTGACGAACTACACCGTCAACCTCATGACGATGGACTTCGGCCGCGCGACGACCGCGAACTGCGTCCTGTCCGGATCGACCTGCGAGATGGGCAAGTCCTCGATCCAGGCCGTCACGAACCTCGAGCACACGTACGGCATCGCACCGTCGAAGATCGAGGTCACCCCGATGATCGGCGTGAACGACGCCTCCGACGAGGTCTTCACCCTCGCCGACGTGGACACGCTGTCCGCCTACGCGAAGGCGAACGGGCTCGCCGGGGTCCACTACTGGTCCCTCGACCGTGACACCCCGTGCTCCTCGACGACGGCGATGTCCACCTGCAGCTCGGTCCCGAGCGCGCCGGCCCTCGCGTGGACGGACCGCTTCCTGGCCGACCTGCAGTAGTCGCCACCACTTAGCAGTAGTCGCCACCACTTAAGGGACTGGAGGCGCGGGGCCAGCAGGCACCCC
>Ga0308167_1000189_pt1 | contig 137375 bp, 118 predicted proteins | sample PhyCR1_2_FD_202138 | JGI IMG/M metagenome (GOLD analysis project Ga0308167, IMG submission 202138) | Phyllosphere microbial communities from UC Gill Tract Community Farm, Albany, California, United States - DLSLRC.R1 | ecosystem: Host-associated > Plants > Phyllosphere > Unclassified | place...
AGTGCAAAGAGCAGGAAAAATTCTTGGAGATGGTTGGATCGAAATTCAACATATCGTGTAGAGATTCTCAGTGACACAAGCAGCACAGTGGCACCACCTTAACCCTTTTTGCCGAACGTGCAAAGGGTCTTTGCGAAGGTTTCTCTAAAAACGTGACTGGTGGTTGCCCTCACGCCCTGTATTTACGGCTTCATGAGCTATTTTCTAGTTTTTTGCCGTAGATTTTTGAACCGGGACCGAGTGGGCGGTAAGATGCGGATCAGAATTTTCTACCTCGTTATTCAGGACACCCGCCATGAGCATCAAACCAGACAAGTGGATTCGCCGCATGGCGCAAGAGCACGGCATGATCGAACCTTTCGTCGAGCGTCAGGTGCGTGAAGAAGGTGCAAACCGTCTTATTTCTTACGGTATATCGAGCTACGGTTACGATGTGCGCTGCGCCAACGAATTCAAGGTGTTCACCAATATCAACTCGGCCACGGTCGACCCCAAGAACTTCGATGCTGGCAGCTTTGTCGACGTTACCAGTGACGTCTGCATCATCCCGCCCAACTCCTTTGCCCTGGCGCGTACCGTTGAATACTTTCGTATTCCGCGCAATGTACTGACCATTTGCCTGGGTAAAAGCACGTATGCGCGTTGCGGCATCATCGTTAACGTGACACCGCTCGAGCCTGAGTGGGAAGGTCACGTGACGCTGGAGTTCTCCAACACCACCACGCTGCCCGCCAAAATCTACGCCAATGAAGGCGTCGCGCAGATGTTGTTCTTTGAGTCGGATGAAGAGTGTGAAGTGTCCTACAAGGACCGTGGCGGCAAATATCAGGGCCAGCGCGGTGTCACCTTGCCGCGCACCTGACGAACAGCGGGAATTCTTGAGCGAATCAGCACTCTACTGAGTGAACTTTCCGGTTGTGCACCATCGCGAACCGGATCATTGCTCAGGAGTGCCCCATGAAGATTGATCCCAGTATCCGCTCTCAACTGGCCAGGCTAGAGCCCAATCAAGTGGGGCTGCTGGCCTGGTCTTTATTGGCTTACCCGCAGTTGAGCGCAGGTGGAATTCCCGGCCAGCCTGATCCTGATACCCCTCAACCGACTGAGCCAGGCGTGCCTACCCGGCCTGACGAACCACCGCCTGTGCCTATGGCCTAAAGGGGGAGCGGGCGGGGCGGGTCGGTTTTCAGCGTTTATTTGAGGTTGCCGCTCAAAAACTGACGCAAGCGATCGCTTTCGGGGTTGTCCAGTACGTTTGCAGGCGTGCCTTGCTCTTCTATTTTGCCTTGGTGAAGGAACACCACCTGACTCGCCACTTGACGTGCGAAGTTCATTTCGTGGGTCACCATGATCATGGTGCGCCCCTCCTCAGCCAGGCCCTGAATCACTTTCAGCACTTCGCCCACCAATTCGGGGTCCAGCGCCGACGTTGGCTCATCAAACAGCATCACTTCGGGTTCCATCGCCAAGGCGCGGGCAATGGCTACGCGCTGTTGCTGGCCCCCCGACAGAAACGCCGGGTATTGCGCCGCGACCCGTGCGGGCAGCCCTACCTTGTCGAGGTAGCGAAGTGCGCGTTCTTGCGCGTCCTTTTGACTGACTCCCAGTACTCTGCGCGGGGCCAGCGTGATGTTTTCCAGCACGGTCATGTGGCTCCACAGGTTGAAGTGCTGAAAAACCATCGCCAAGCGAGTGCGCAGGCGTTGCAGTTCATCATCACTGGCCACCCGCATCCCATGCTTGTCGTTGACCATCCGAATGATGTGGCCATCCAGGCTCATCGCGCCATCGTCGGGTGTTTCAAGAAAGTTGATGCAGCGCAAGAAAGTGCTCTTGCCTGAACCGCTGGCACCGATCAGGCAAATCACATCCCCGTTGTTCGCTTTGAGCGACACGCCTTTGAGTACTTCGTTGTCGCCATAGCGTTTGTACAGCCCGTCGACCGTCAGTTTGTACATGCAGACCTCAAGGAGAAAGAAGATAGCCGCTGCGCCAGGCCTCGCGGCCCGCCACATGAGCGATGACCATGCCGGCAGTGGCCATTCGCCGTATCGAACGGGCATATAGCACGCCGGCGACGCGGGTGTAGATCGGTGTGACACTGTCGTTGATGGGGTCAATGATGTCGGCGATCAGTTGGCCCGCGTCGAGGTGTTCGCCGGGTGTGGCGCAAAATACCAAAAGCCCGCCCACAGGGGTTGCAACCGGTTCTACACCGGCCAGCGGGGTTGCGGGGTGAAGCAAGGGAGGCAAGGCTTTGGGTTCACCGTCGATGGCACCCTGATTGATCAGGTAGTCGATCAGCGCTTGAGCATCTTGTTCGCCCAGGGCGTGGTTGACGTCGACCTGGCCGCGCAGTTCGACGGTGACCGAGACACTGCCCGGTGGGATATCGAAACAGTGCCCGTAGCGTTCTTTCAAGGCCCACCACACCAGCGTGAAGCATTCATCGAATGACATGCCGCCCGAGTCTGTTGCCAGCAGGCTGGCGTGAGCGCCGAGGTAGCGTGCCAGGGGTTCTACCTGGGGCCAGGCGTGCGGAGTGGTGTACAGATGGGCCACGGCTTCAAAATCGCAGTGCAGGTCCAGCACCCAATCGGCATCGCAGGCCAGCCTCTGCAAGGTCAGGCGCTGTGAATGCAACTGCGTTGTCGGCACTTGAGCGTCCAACGCCGCGCGCAGGTGGCGGCGAATCAGGTGCGCATTGTGCTCGGCATCGTTATTCAGTAACCCTTCGAGCTCATCGCCGATCTGAGTGCTGAGGTCGAGGAAGTTGCGGTTAAAGTTCTGTCCGCTCCCCAGTTCGTAGCGGCCCAGGGGGATGTCCATCAGCACTTGTTCCAGCCCCACCGGATTGGCCACGGGAACCACGACAATCTCGCTAATCAAGCGCCCTGCGGCTTCCAGGTCGCTCAGGTGCTGTTTGAGGTGCCAGGCCACCAGCATGCCTGGCAGTTCGTCGGCGTGCAGTGAGGCTTGAATGTAGACCTTGCCCTTGGGGTGTGCTGGCCCGTAGTGAAAGCTGTGGATGTGTCGCTCTGTGCCCGGGACAGCTGCCAGTAAGGCGTGGGTTTGATGTCGCTGCATGAAAAAATCCTAGTGGGCCGGGCCGAGAAAGGCCAGCCAGCGGCGTTCGGCCAGCCGAAACAGGCCAACCAGAATAAACGTGATACATAAATAGATAATGGCTGCGATACCGAATGACTGGAAGGTTAAAAAAGTGGCGGAGTTAGCATCCCTTGCAACTTTCAACACGTCAGGCAACGTGGCGGTAAACGCTACCGTGGTCGAGTGCAGCATCAGAATCACCTCATTGCTGTAATACGGCAATGAGCGTCGTAGGGCGGAAGGTATGATGACGTAGGCGTACAGCTTCCAGCCACTGAGCCCGTAGGCTTTGGCCGCTTCAATTTCACCGTGGGCCATGCTGCGGATTGCCCCGGCAAAAATCTCCGTGGTGTAGGCGCAGGTATTAAGGGCGAAGGCCAGAATCGTGCAGTTCATTGCGTCCCGGAAGAACGCATCCAGGACTGGCTGGGCGCGTACCGCGGCGAGGCTGTAAATGCCGGTGTAACAAATCAACAACTGGATATACAGCGGCGTGCCGCGAAACAGATAGGTGTAAAACTGCACGGGCCAGCGTACCCGACGCTTGGGGGATACTCGGGCAATCGACAGCGGAATGGACAGCACAAAGCCAATCACCAACGCGGCCGTCAACAGCCATAACGTCATCGCCAGGCCCGTGATGTGATAGCCATCGGTGTATAGGAATGGCCGCCAGTATTCCTGCAGCAGTTCGATCATCGTGTGGCCTCCCGTGCACCTGTTGCATAGCGGCGCTCCAGCCTGCGCAGCACGATGTTGGAGGCGCTGGTGATTGCCAGATAGATCAAGGCGGCAACCACCAGGAAGAAGAACAGCTCGTAGGTGCTTTTACCGGCGTCTTGAGCGGCCTTTACCAGGTCGGCCAGGCCGATGATGGACACCAGTGCTGTGGCCTTGAGCATGACCATCCAGTTATTGCCGATGCCCGGCAGGGCGAAGCGCATCATGTGGGGAAAAATCACGTAGCGGAATCGTTGCCAGCGCTTGAGGCCGTAGGCGGTCGCCGCCTCGATCTGGCCACGGGGTACCGCCAGGATCGCACCGCGAAAGGTTTCGGTGAAATACGCCCCATAAATAAACCCCAACGTGATCACCCCCGCGCTGAACGGGTTGATTTCGATGTATTCCCAGTCCATTGCGTCGGTCAGCTGAGTCAACCAGGTCTGCAGGCTGTAGAAAATCAGCAGCATCAACACCAGGTCGGGAACACCCCGGATCAAGGTGGTGTAGAGCTGGGCGGTGAGGCGCAACAGTTTGACGCGAGAGAGCTTGGCACTGGCTCCCAACAAGCCGAGCAATACGCTTACGGCCAGCGACAAGACAGACAACTTCACGGTCATCCAGGTGCCTTCCAGCAGCAAGGGGCCAAACCCCTTTAGGCTAAACACCGAGAGCCCCAGGCTTTGTAGAAGGTTTTCGAACATGACAATTGAACCCATGGCAGTCGAAAAGGTACCCACCGAGCGGTGGGTACCGGGGCATTATTGACCGCTGTACAGGTTCAGGTCGCCGAAGTGTTTGGCCTGGATTTTGGCGTAGGTGCCATCATCGTGTAACGCTTTGATACCTTTGTTCAGTTTGTCCTGTAGCGCTTTGTTACCTTTTTTAATGCCGATGGCGGTTTTGGATGGCAACAACTCGCTGTCCACGGCTGCGCTTACTTCATAGTCAGCGCCTTGAGGGGTTTTTAAAAAGCCCAGCTCGGCTTGCAGCATGTCCTGGATAGAGGCGTCGAGACGGCCCGAAAGCAGGTCGGCATACACCTGATCCTGGTTGGCGTAGGCCTGGGTCGTCACGCCTGCCTTCTCGAGTACGGCTTTGGCGTAGGCTTCCTGGATGGTGCCTTGCTCATAGCCCACCTTTTTGCCTTTAAGCGATTCGGGTGTCGCGTCCAGCCCGGCACCTTTTTTGAACACCAGCGAGGTGGGGCCTGAGAACAGCTCATTAGAGAAGTCGATGACTTTTTCACGGGCCGGGGTGACGGTCATGGAAGAGATAACGCCGTCGAATTTATTGGCCTTGAGCCCTGGAATCGTCCCGTCGAAATCGGTCTCGACCCATTTGCATTTCACTTTCAGTTCAGCACAGATGGCATTGCCCAGGTCGATATCAAACCCCACCAGGCTGCCGTCGGCGGCCTTGGACTCAAAGGGGGCGTAAGAGGGGTCAGCTCCGAAGCGCAGCTCTTTGTACTCTTTGGCAAAGGCAGTGCCTGCTGCGATGCAAAGAGTCAGTGCAGAAAGGGCCAAAAATGTTTTTTTCATTATTCAATCCCTAAAACCAGTGAGCGCTTGTGGCGCGTGAGTGCTGTGATGAAGTGCGACGACCCGAGGGCTGTAGCAAGTTCTGAACCACAGTGGGAATGAATAAAAAATAAAGACGGCACCAGGCTGCGGCCGCTTGAGTCGACGTGCCTTGAGGCGGGCGCGCTCCAAAACGGTGCGGCTTGCCCGTGAGGGCCCCGAAGCGGGGGCTATCACGGGTCAGTGGGGCGTCAGGGCTTGCTCGGCACCAGCGTCAGGCGGGTGGTGCCGTAGACCTTGTCAAAGTGCTGCGGCTGCAGCGGGAAGCTGAAGTATTGCCCTTTGAGCCACGGTTCAATGCCATCGGTGTAGTGAGGGCTCGCTGGGTTGCTGGACTGGCCGCTGCTGTTTTGGGCCATCATTGGCTCAGCTTGCCCGAAGTCCACGATCATGCGCATTGCGGGAATCAGCGTGGTCTCAAAGCCATTGCCGCCGGTGTTGTACGCGGCGATGTTCAACGTGGTCTGGTCGCCTCCGGCCGCAATCGGCCCGCGAACCACCTGGCCGTCGCTATTGCGCCACAGGTAATGGTGCAATTTGCCCCACTGCCAGGCTGTGTGGTCGTTGCCCAGCAGTTGATTGCCAGTGGTGATGGTTGCCGCCAGGCTACGGGCCAGAATGGCGGGCTTGTCGTGTTTTTGCGAAGTGCGGCTGTCGTTCCAGAACGGGCTGTCTTCGCGGCCCAGTAAATGATCACTGAGCGCCGAATACGATAAGTTGCCGTTGGCGATAAAGGCTTGCCAAGTGTCACTGCTCTCCGGGCCCAGCTCATCCAGGAAGATCTGTCGAAGGCTTACGTGCAGGAACAGTTCATACACGGCGGCATCGGCCGAAGCAGGGCTCAGCTTACCGTCAAATGCCATGAGCCGAGCAAGGGCTTCGCGGGCGTTGGCCTGATCGGTTGAGGGCAATGCGCCGATGGCTTGCTTCAAGGGGTGGGCCATGCCTGGTGCGTTGAACAGGGCTTTCAACTTGGCTGCAAACACGGTGGTCTGGTCGTACTGCATGGCGATCATGCTACGAGTGTCTTGTTTACCGCTGCCAGCCAACTGGGCGAGGCGTTCGCTGCGCTCAGGTGACTGCCAGGAGTTGGACAGTTGCATGCCGTACCCATAAGCCGCCGTGCGCTGATTGGCGGCACCGAGCCAGCCTTGTGCCGGGTCCTGGTCGTAAGGGTGCAGCATTGGGTCGGCATAACCGTCCCAGTCGTAGCGGCTGTCCCAGCCCGGCGAGGGCAGCAGGCCCAGGCCTTCACGGCGGTTGGGGTACAGGCCGGTGACTTGCCAGCCGATGTGGTTGGCGTCGGCGTATATCAGGTTCAGTGCCGTTGCCCGGATTTCCCGGCTGGCGTCAGACGCGGCTTCGCTGTGTTGCGCCCGTGACAGGTCAAAAAACGCATCCAGGGTTTTATCGCCTTTCATGTCTGGCATTTGCAGTGCGAACCCCAGGGTGCTGTTCAAGGCATGAGGTTCGCCCAGCGCGCTGTTGAGCAGCGGCCCGTGCCGCGTTTCGTAGATGGCTTCGCGAATCGGGCGTTGGCCTTTGATGAAAAATGTTTCGTTACGCACGATCGCGGGCAGCCATTTTCCGTCTGCGAGGTAGTACAGGGTATTGCCTTGGCGCTTGAGCTTTTCCAGGAACACGTCCTGGTTGTCGCCCATCGCGGCGCTGATGCTCCAGGCCACCTTGCCGTTAAACCCGGCGAACAGCGTTGGCAGGCCGGCAATCGATGCGCCGGCCGCCTGATACTTGGGCGCGCGAATCTGGACATAGCTCCAGGACGAAGGAACGCCGATTGGCTGGTGAATATCGTTGGCCAGCAGGCTCTTGCCCGAGCGGCTGCGCTGGGGGGCGATTGCCCAGTTACTGGACGCGGTCACACCCGGCAGGTTCAGTCGTGTGACCTGCTCCAGGGCTTTGCTGAGGCGGGCTACCCCTCGCAACTGGCTGCCCGCCAAACCTTTGAGTTTGTCGGCTTCTGCCATTGGCAGGGCTTCGTTCGGGTAGGTGGGCGTCAGCCAGGCGAGTTTGTCGGTACTGACGTTTTGGGCCAGCACCAGTGTATTGAGTTCTTCTTGCAGGTTGACCGACAGACCGAAGTTCAACAGGCTGAAAATCAACGCTGAATCTTCGGGTTTCCAGTACTCGGCTTTGTACCCCGCTTGAGCCAGGTCGGCCGGGAGCTTGTCGCGGTAGCGGAACAGGTAAGCGTTCACGCCGCGTGCGTACACCTCGAAGAACCGTTTTAGGCGTGGCGAGGCACTTTTATACAACTCATCGGCATTTTTTTTCAGATTGATACTGCGCATCAATCGGTCGGATTCCAGGGCATCGGCACCGTTCAATTCGGCCAGCCTGCCTTGGGCCAGCAAGCGCAGACGTACCATTTGGCTGATACGGTCGCTGGCGTGAACGTAACCCAGGGTGAACAAGGCGTCATGAAAGCTGCTGCTTTCGATCAACGGGACGCCCTGACTGTTGCGCCGTACCGACACGTTTTGAGCCAGGCCCTTGAGCGGTTGCACGCCCGAGGTGGGTACCAGGCTTTCAGCGGCGTGATTGTTTAGCTGGCAACCGGCCAGGCTCAACAGGCTGACCATTGTCGCGGCAACGCCGAACCGGGGTAAAAAATGAGTAAGGGCTGGCGAGGCCATGACAAAGCTCCTGCGGGGGTGGTGTCATCGAAAGGCGCTACGTTAGTGAGCCCGGTGACGCCGCGCAAGCGCTATCTTGGACGTGCTGGCCAGCGATGGATGGCGGCGTTGCGCGAGGGCCAGGGCCGCCCTGAAGCCACATCGTGAGCCAGCATGATTATGTTGGCGTGCCGGTTATTTCTGCGGGTTGATGGTGTCTGCCAGTGCGTAGGCGCGCTCGGTGGCCGGGCGGGCTTTGATACGGTTGAACCAGACCTTCAGCGCCGGGAAATCATCCAGATTTTGCCCCTGGAACGTGTGGGGCACGATCCACGGGTAAATGGCCATGTCCGCGATGCTATACGTTGAGCCTGCCACAAAATCGCGACCTTCCAGCTGTGTGTTCAGAACGCGGTATAGCCGTGCGGTTTCATCGGTGTAGCGCTTGATCGCGTAGGGGACTTTCTCCGGTGCGAACCGATTGAAGTGATGGTTTTGCCCGGCCATCGGCCCCAGGCCGCCCATTTGCCAAAACAACCATTGCAAGGCCACTTGGCGGCCACGCAAGTCCTGCGGCAAGAATTGACCGGTTTTCTCCGCGAGGTACAGCAAAATAGCGCCGGATTCAAACAGGGACAGCGGCTCGCCACCGTCAGCCGGCGCGTGGTCGACAATAGCGGGAATGCGGTTGTTGGGGGCGATCTTCAGGAAGTCGGGGGCGAATTGCTCGTTTTTACTGATGTTCACCGGGTGCACACTGTAGGGCAGGCCGGCCTCTTCAAGAAACAACGAGATTTTGTGGCCGTTGGGCGTGGTCCAGTAATAAAGGTCGATCATGAAGGGCTCCAGAAGGGAATGGACTCGCAGCCGTCATGACGCGCTGCGTGCGGTCAGTTTTACCCCCAATGGTGCGTCAGTTGAAAGAGGTTGCTGTAGACGAGGTGGGATTTTTCGCCTTTCAGTAGCGCAAACGCCGCATGAGCCTAAGGCTGATGCGGCGTGCAGGTGCCTTGGAGAATCAGGCCCCGTGGCACTTCTTGAATTTTTTGCTGCTGCCACACGGGCAAGGATCGTTGCGGCCAACGTCCTTCAGTTCATTGCGCACGGGCTCCTGGGGCGCGTGGTTGCAATGAGGGCCATGCACGTGGCCGTGGTCGTGGTCATGCTCATGGGCGTGATGGTCATGATCGTGGTTGCAGTCAGGGCCATGAACGTGGGGTTGTTGGGTCATTACTCACTCACTCTGGAATAAAATCGCCCGGGATTATCTCGCCTTTACGCGTCAGGTGCACGTCGTAACCGAAGAACAGGCCGGTTTCCAGCGTACCTTCCAGGCGATAGGGGATGGGGTGGTCGGGTGATTCAAGCATTTTGACCAGCGGCCGCACATGTGGCCACAGGTTGGTGCGAATCGGTACCACGAAATGGGCACGACTGTTGGGCTTCACGCTGAACCACTCACTGTACTCGCCCTCGGTCAGTTTGATCGGCCCCAAATAAACGGTGTAATTGAGGCCGCGCACGGTGAGCGTCGAGTCATTCGGGTTATCAATGCTGAAATGCAGCTTGAAGCGCTGCTCCAACAACTTGGCCCTGACCAGTTCCACCTGCCTCAGATGGACTTGCGGGGCTTTGTCCGATGACGTAAACCACGACGCACACCCCGACAGCGTCAGCAAGGTGAGCAGAGTGATGATGCGTGTAACGCGAGCCCGATAATCCATTCCTTGCTCCTGCCCAGCGGTTATGTGCGTTTAACTGCCGAAAAAACCGGCGCAGCATTTTTTGAATTTGAGCCCGCTGGTGCAGGGGCAGGCATCATTGCGCCCGACTTTAAGCGCCACCGTGGGGTCGATGAAGTACCAGCGCCCGGCCTGCTGCACAAAGGATGAGCGCTCCCGGTGCTGGTGTTCGCCCTGGTCATCGTGCCAACGCGCCGTAAACGTCACAAAGGCGTGTTCGGGTTGCCCTCCCAGCACTTCACTGCTGTCTACCTGCAAACCCAGCCAGGTGCTGTGCGCGCTCCAGTCAGCCATTGATTGACGGTTCAGGCCAGCCTGCTGCGCCGGCAAGGTGGTACTGACCAGATAATCAATCAGCCCCAGAACGTAGGCGCTGTAACGTGAGCGCATCAGGGTTTCGGCGCTCGGTGCCGGGTGCCCGGTGTGATAAAGCCCACAGCAGGCATCCAGCAAATTGCCGCTGCCGCAGGGGCAAATGGATGTACTCATCGTCTTACCACCAGTATTTGCCAAAGTTTTGCGGGTTGGCCCAAAACCTGGCATTCAGCCAGTCGGGGACTTGTTTGTATTCGCGTAAATCATAGGTGAACAGAGTGAGTTGCTGCTCTTCACGCTGAAAGTGCTCACTGCTTTGCAAGGCAAGGGCGAAAAAGTCGGTTTCTTGCCAGCCGCAGGCCGTCAGGTCGGCCAGTACGGCAATACGGCTTGCGTTCAGATTACGAATGCCCCCCAACAATTGCAGGCCCTCGCGCTTGGGCAGGTGCTCCAGGCAGTCGATGACCAGCGCGAGGTCAAAGCGTTGCGAGGCCAGGTCGGCAGGCAAGGTACCGGGTGCCGCATGGGCAACCAATGTGTCGGGGTGTGCCGCTTGAAAGGCTGCCAGGGCCGGAAAATGGCTGGCACCCACGACCAGTAGCCGTTCCGGCGCAGAGCGATCAAGCAGTGCGGCCAATGCTTGTTGAGGTGTGCGCGAAGAAATACCAAGGCTCATCGAAAATCCTCTATCTGAGGGCCCAAGACTAGCCTGCACAGCCCCTGCTATACAAAGGGGCTGTGAAAGACCGTCGGTCCGAGTGCCCGCGCATCGGCGCTCAAGCTCGCGGTTGGTCGGGCAGAAGGGCGAGGTTCGACACTGAGGGACACAGGCTCTGGACGCTTGGCCCCGGCATGCAATGGAGCGATTTCGTCAAACGGGTCGCGAACGTGGCGCTATAAGCCATTTGGATGGACTCTTTTTTCACCGGGCTCTGGCGTCGCACGCCCGCAAGCCGTTAATGTTCACTGAAAGAAAAATATAAGCAAAGGGGGGGCTATGAAGGTGCTTTGGGGGGTGGGGAAAGTCTTGGCGCTGGTGTTCTGGGGGGTTGTATTGATCAACCTGTTCAGCCCGCTGATAAACCCGTTTGATGTGTTGGTGAGCCTGGCAGGCAGTCTATTGCTGTTGACGCATTTGCTCGAATTGTTGTTGTTCAATCGCAGTATCAAAGATCGCCCACATCCTTGGCGTGACCGGTTTTACATCCTTTTGCTCGGGGTTCTTCACGTACAAACCCTTCGTAGCCCCTCTCAACAAGGTTCTGATCATGCGTAAGTTATGGCTGTTGGTGGCGTTGTGCAGCCCGCTTGTACAGGCTGAATCTGTGAGCGTGGAAGCCAATACCCTGTTGCGTCTACCTGCCAATACGAGTGTGCTGCAACTGGACCGTCTTGACGTTGCGGATTACGCCACACTGCTGATTCCGGCCAGTGTCACGCAGATCAATGTCGAGCAATTGCGCATGGGGCGCGAGGCGCGCATCGCCATTGTGCCGGCCGAACGGGAAATAGCACTGCGGGCCACTCACGCCGAATTGGGCGAAGGCAGTCAGATCAGCGCTCGCGGCGCGGCGGGGACTTACGAGAAAGCTGCCCGGCCCGCTCGTGACCTGAATGTACGGTTTGGTTCCTTGCAGGCCCATGCATTAGCCATCGATGCCCGCGGCGGTACCGGGGCCCCGGGGTATACCGGGCTGGACGGCGGTAATGGCCAGGCCCCTGGCTGTACGTGGGGCGCGGCGGGTTCCGGGGCGGATGGCGACCATGGCGGCAATGGCCATCAGGGCGCTGCTGGTGCGCACGTACGCGTGGAACTGCCGGGTGACTTCCCGAGCGAACTGATCAAGGTTCAGGTTGACGGTGGCGTCGGCGGTAAGGCAGGTGAGGGCGGCCAAGCCGGCGCGGGTGGCAAGTCCAAGGGCTGTATTGTGTACCGCGCTGACGGTGCCAAAGCTGGCCGCCCGGGCCTGTCAGGTCAGCCGGGTGAGGCGGGCGCGGCAGGTGTCGTGACGATCCAGCGCTTGTAATCGCCCTGATGGCCGTCACTGCGCTCTGCAATGGCGGCTATCAGGTATCACATCATGGGCCGGGCTGCCGCAATGGCTATCAGCACCAGGCCAACAATCAAGTTGCCGCCCACCACGCGTCGAATCCGGCCCATCACCGCCGCGCCTTGCGCCCACTCTTGAGCGTCAACCGCTTTGCGCAACTCCGGCAATTGCAACGATTGAACGCGGATGAACAGCGCCACCATGACGATGTACAGGCCCATCATGATTTGCACATAACGCGGTGCGGTTTCAAAGCCACTGAAGCGCATCTGCAGCAAGGCCACACCGCTGATCGGTAAAATCACGACGGCAATCCACACCCATGTGAAAAAACGTTGAAACACTTCTACCCACAGTTTGAGCCTGGAGGGCCCATCCAGCGCGATACCTGCGGCGGGGCGCAGGATCATCCAGGCGAAAAACATGCCGCCCACCCAGATCAGGGCGGCCAACACATGCAGGCTATAGGTGAGTGCAAAGGCAGTCATGGGTACTCCGTTCGGCGCAGGATCAATTAGCGGGGTATGATAGCGGCCATTCGAACCACTGAAAATTTATCCAGCGTTTTGCGCGCCCGAAAATCATGATTAGTAACGAACTCAAATCCCAGATCCAGGGCGCTTACTCGCGTTTTCTCGAAGCCAAGAGCCTCAAGCCGCGCTATGGCCAGCGTTTGATGATCGCTGAAGTGGCCAAAGTGCTGGGCGATATCGACACCGACGAAGAAAACCACCGCACTGGCGAACCAGCGGTGGTCGCCGTTGAGGCAGGTACCGGCACGGGCAAGACCGTGGCGTACAGCCTGGCAGCCATCCCGACCGCCAAGGCGGCGGGCAAGCGGTTGGTGATCGCGACGGCGACTGTCGCGTTGCAAGAGCAGATCGTCTACAAGGACCTTCCTGATCTGATGCGCAACAGCGGGCTGAATTTCAGCTTTGCGCTGGCCAAGGGCCGCGGGCGTTATATGTGCCTGTCCAAACTCGACATGTTGCTGCAGGAAGGCCATGCGCAAACGGCGACGGCGCAGTTGTTCGAGGAAGAAGGTTTCAGGATCGAAGTGGACGAAGCCAGTCAAAAGTTGTTTACCAGCATGATCGAAAAGCTGGCGGGCAATAAGTGGGACGGCGACCGTGACAGCTGGCCCCAGGCCCTGGAAGACCAGGACTGGGCCCGCCTGACCACCGATCACAGCCAGTGCACCAGCCGCCATTGCCCCAACTTCGGCCAGTGTGCCTTTTATAAGGCCCGTGAAGGCATGGGCAAGGTCGACGTGATCGTCACCAACCACGACATGGTGCTGGCAGACCTCGCTCTGGGCGGCGGCGCGGTGTTGCCCGACCCGCGTGACACGCTCTATGTGTTCGACGAAGGCCATCACCTGCCAGACAAAGCCATCGGTCACTTTGCCCACTACACCCGGTTGCGTTCAACCGCCGACTGGCTGGAGCAAACCGCCAAAAACCTTACCAAACTGCTGGCCCAACACCCGTTGCCTGGCGACCTGGGGCGTTTGCTGGAACAGGTGCCGGAACTGGCCAAAGAGATCAAGGCGCAGCAACAGTTCATGTTCCAGGCCTGCGAGCAAATCGCGGACTTCAAGGTCGGTGAGGAACCTGAAGGGCGCGAGCGCCCGCGTCATCGGTTCGTCGGGGGGCTGATCCCCGACCACCTGCGCGAGATGGGCATCGAGCTGAAGAAAGGCTTTTCACGGCTGACCGACTTGTTCACCCGGTTGACCGAGATCCTCAAGGACGGCATGGACGGCGAAGTCAATATTGGCATCACCAGCAATCAGGCCGAAGAGTGGTACCCGCTGTTTGGCAGCCTGTTGTCCCGTGCCCAGGGCAACTGGGAACTGTGGACCGCGTTCACCGTGGAAGACCCGGAAGATAACCCGCCCATGGCGCGGTGGTTGACCCTGGCTGAAAGCGGCACGCTGTTCGATATTGAAGTCAACGCCAGCCCCATCCTGGCGGCTGAAATGTTGCGCCGTAACCTGTGGAATGTGGCCTACGGCGCGCTGGTGACCTCAGCGACGCTCACGGCACTGGGCACCTTTGATCGCTTCCGTATGCGGGCCGGTCTGCCCAGAACGGCGGTGACGGCCGTGGTGCCGAGCCCGTTCCATCATGCTGATGCAGGTGTGTTGCGCGTACCGGACCTCAAGGCTGACCCGCGTGATGCCACGGCCCACACCGCCGCCATCATCCGTGATCTTCCAGGGTTGGTTGAAGGCTCACGGGGCACGCTGGTGTTGTTTTCGTCGCGCAAACAAATGCAGGACGTGTTCGACGGCCTGGAGCGCGATTGGCGCAAGCAAGTGTTTATCCAGGGCAACCTGTCCAAGCAGGAAACCCTTAACAAACACAAGGCGCGGGTCGATGGCGGGGACTCCAGCGTGCTCTTCGGGCTGGCCAGTTTCGCAGAGGGTGTGGACTTGCCCGGCGCGTATTGTGAGCACGTGGTCATTGCCAAAATTCCTTTTTCGGTGCCCGACGACCCTGTTGAGGCGGCGCTGGCCGAGTGGATCGAAGCCCGCGGTGGCAACCCCTTCATGGAAATCTCGGTGCCCGATGCGTCGCTCAAGCTGGTCCAGGCCTGCGGACGACTGCTGCGCACTGAGCAGGACCGGGGCACTATCACGCTGCTGGATCGGCGCTTGGTCACCCAGCGCTACGGCAAGGCGATTCTGAACGCCTTGCCGCCTTTTCGCCGCGAAATATCTTAAGCGCATGCCGGCCTTTTCGCCGGCTTTGCTGTCTATGCTCTGACAATCACCACCTCACAGGCTTTTGCGGCCGTTTGGGAGACCTTGATTCATATGATTCGCCGTTCGCTGTCTGCTGTAATTGCGTTGCTGGTCACGACCCCGCTGTTGGCGGCGCCTGCCGGTCAACAAACCCTGTTCAACTTCGTTCGTCCTGCCGATGTGGTACAGGTGACGACCGTAGATGCGAGCTTGCCGCAATACAACGCGGAGCAAACGGCTGAAGGTGAAGTGCTGCGCCGTGTGACGTTCAGCCCGGCGGCTGCGCCGAGCCTGCGCTTAACCCCGCAGAGCGGCGTGTGGGACTGGTCGCAGTCCGGCATGATGACGCTGCGGGTGCAAAATGCGATGAGCTGGGCGCTCACCCTCGACGTGACCGTACAGAGCACCGATGGCAAGACCCTCACCAGCCGCATTGACCTACCGGCTGGCCCGGCGCAAACCCTGCTGTTGCCGTTGCAGGCCAACTCGGCGCACAGCCAGGGCATGCGCGCGGGGCCGCCCATGCCGATGACGCTTGATGGGCAACGTATCTTATTGGCCAACAGCCAGGGGGCGATTGATCGCAGCCAGGTGGCTTCGGTCACGGTATCGATCCCGGGCCCGAACGCGGCGCAAAGCATTTTGCTCGAACGTTTTGGTGTGCAGGACGGCGAAGGCGTGATCAAGGCGGTGTACGGCGCGATCGTGGACGGGTATGGCCAGTCCACTCGCGCCAAGTGGCCCGAGCGTGTCAGCACCGATGAGCAACTCAAGGCGGGGGCCGCCAAAGAGCAGCAACAACTCAAAGACTGGCGGGTCAAACAGCCAGATCTGGACGCATACGGCGGCTGGCTCAAAGGCCCTGTGTTTGAGGCCAGTGGTTTTTTCCGGAGCGAAAAGCGCCATGGCCGCTGGTACCTGGTCACCCCAGACGGTCACCCGTTTTACTCGCTGGGCCTGAACGCCGTAACGGCCAACGACAGTCAGACCTACGTGGCCGGGCGTGAATGGATGTTCACCGACTTGCCGGCGGATGGCGCGCCGCTGGCCGGGTATTACGGCTCATCGAACCACAACAATGGAAATGGGGCTTCGCAGGGGCGCGGTTTCAATGCCGGGCGCTGGTACAACTTCTATGGTGCCAACCTGCAGCGGATCTACGGCCAGCCCTGCACGGTGCCCGACGCGCAGCAGGCCGTTGAGTCTGCCAGGCCGTGTGCAACCGAAGCTTTCGATGCCAAACGCTGGCAGACCCACACTCTTGATCGCCTGCAAGCCTGGGGTTTTAACACCATTGGCAACTGGAGCGACCCGGAACTGGGCCTCAATGATCGCGTGCCTTACACCTTGCCGCTGTCGATTGTCGGTGATTACACCAGCATCAGTACTGGTACAGATTGGTGGGGCGGCATGCCGGACCCGTTTGACCCGCGCTTTGCAATGGCCACTGAACGCGCCGTGGCCATTGCTGCCCGCGATCATCGTGATGACCCGTGGTTGATTGGCTATTTCGCAGATAACGAGCTGGCATGGGCCGGTCCCGGGGATGATCCGAAATCACGCTATGCCCTGGCCTTCGGCACGTTGAGAATGACCACCGACGTACCGGCCAAACGTGCCTTCCTCAAGCAATTGCGCGACAAATACCGTAACCAGCAAGGCCTGTCCAAAGCTTGGGGCGTGGATATTCCCGCGTGGGAATTGATGGAAGACCCAGGTTTTGAGGCACCTTTGCCCAGTGCCGAACACCCGGAAATCGAAGCCGATTACCAGTATTTCCAAAAAGTCTTCGCCGACACTTACTTCAAGACCATCTCGGATTCGTTGAAATGGCATGCCCCGAATCATTTGTTGCTGGGCGGCCGCTTTGCCGTGAGTACTCCGGAGGCTGTGCGTTCGTGTGCGCAGTACTGCGATGTGCTGAGCTTCAACTTCTATACCCTCCAGCCACAGGACGGTTACGATTTTGCCGCGCTGCGTGACCTGGACAAGCCGGTCATGATTACCGAGTTCAACTTCGGCTCCCGCGACCGTGGTCCGTTCTGGGGCGGAGTCACCGAGGTGGCCAATGAAGAAGCGCGTGGCCCGGCCTATGCCCGGTTTCTCAAGCAAGCCGTCGCCGAGCCATCAATTGTCGGCGTGCACTGGTTCCAGTACCTGGATCAACCGGTTACCGGCCGTTTGCTGGACGGGGAAAACGGTCACTTCGGTCTGGTCGGCATCACGGACTTGCCGTTTAACGGGTTTGTCGAGAGTGTTCGCAAAACCAACCTCAATACCCTTCAACAATTGGGTCAGGAAGCCGCCAAGGCACAGGTTGAAACCGAGCAGGCGATCAAGGCGGCCCGGCAAACCCCTGAAGATGGCAACAGTGCCAGCTCTGGCGGGGGCCATGCGGGTGGCCACTCAGGCAAGGGGCACTGATAGCCCACAAAAAGTGATCTGCGACAATACAGTTCGTCGTTAACCGCGGCAGCGGGCTGTGCTTTTAGTGTTCTTTGTCTAAGGTGACTCCCTTAACTGAAAGGAGTCTTCGACATGGAAGCGAAAGGCACGTGTGTAAGTGGGTTCGAAGCCGTTCAGCAGGCCTTTGAGTCAATCTTTGATGATCCCCAGGAGCGCGGGGCGGGTGTTTGTGTGCAAGTGGGGGGCGAGACCGTGGTGGATCTGTGGGCGGGCGTAGCGGACTTCGAACGTCAAAAGCCTTGGGGCCATGACACCCTTGTTAATGCGTATTGCACGATAAAACCCTTTACCGCCGTGGCGACCTTGATGCTGGTAGAGCAGGGCAAACTGGAACTGGATGTGCCTGTGGCCCGTTACTGGCCTGAGTTTGCCCAGGGCGGCAAGGATCAGGTCACCTTGCGCCAGGTGTTGTCACATACCTCGGGGTTGCCAGCCCTGCGCCTGCCAAACAGAACCCCCACCATGTACGACTGGCATGAGATGGCCGCCATCCTCGCGGCTGAGCCACAGTGGTGGCAGCCCGGAACTGACCTGGGTTACGGTGCCACGACCTATGGTTGGATCCTCGGCGAGTTGATCCGTCGGGTGGAAGGCCAAGAGCCGTGTGACTTTATTCGCGAGAAAATCTCGCAGCCCAACGGGCTGGAAGTCCATATGGGCGTCGAGGAGCAGCACTTTCATCGCATTGCCGGCTTTGATCGGGCTGAAGGGCGGCAGGGTGATCAGTATGCGGTAGACCTTCGCAAGGTCATCGTCAATGAACCTGAACACGTGGCAACGCTTGCGTTTACCAACCCGAACGTGGGCCCCGGTCAAACGTCGGATCCTCGATGGTGGGCCTACCGCCAGCCCGGTGTGAATGGTCACGGAACCGCCCATGGGCTAGCCGGTTTTTACAGTGCGCTGCTGGGCGGGCGATTGATCGGCCCAGAGCTGTTAAGTGAGTTTACTCAGGAGCACAGCAATGGCATGGACCGTACACTGTTGCGGCCCATGCGCTACGGGCTGGGCTGCATGATGGAGCAACCGGCTGATCCAGGGGCTTCGTTCGGCATGGGCAGCCGCGTGTTTGGCCATGTCGGGCTGGCCGGCCCGGTGGGTTTTGCTGACCCGGAGCGGGATGTGAGCTTTGGCTTTGTGACCACCACAATGGGCAGCCATGTACTCATGGATCCGCGTGCGAAAAAACTGGCTACGCTGGTTTACGCTGCGCTTTGATGGCCTGAGAAAAAGCAGGTGTGATCCACGTCGCGCCTGTTTTTTCCTACTCCCGTTTCACAAAATCTACACCCTCGCCCTGTTACTTTCTGTCATATGGCCCCAATGCACATAAATTGTGCGTCTGGAGTGGTTTGCTCTGTTTCAAAATTTGACAGGTACTGGAACAATGCACGCCTTGAATAGCCAGGCGTGATCCAGGAGGGGTAGGGGTGCAGATTCAAGGGTTTTATGACCTTCAATTCGAAACCGTGCGCGATGCGTTTGCTGATCTGTTCAACGATCCGCAAGAGCGTGGTGCAGCCCTGTGCATTCAGATCGGTGGCGAGACGGTTATCGACCTGTGGGCCGGAACCGCTGACAAGGACGGTACGCAGGCATGGCACTCGGACACGATCGTCAATCTGTTCTCCTGTACCAAAACCTTTACCGCCGTTGCGGCGCTGCAATTGGTGGACGAGGGCAAGCTGGCGCTGGATGTACCGGTTGCTCGTTACTGGCCTGAGTTCGCGGCCGCTGGCAAGGAGACCATCACCTTGCGGCAGTTGCTTAGCCACCGTGCCGGCTTGCCTGCACTGAGGCAACTGATGCCTGCCACGGCTTTGTATGAGTGGCAAACGATGGTGCAAGCGTTGGCGGCTGAAGCACCCTGGTGGACGCCCGGACAAGGCCATGGTTATGCCGCGATCACTTATGGCTGGCTGGTGGGCGAGTTGATCAAACGGGCCGACGGGCGTAGCCCCGGGCAATCGATCGTAGCGCGCACCGCTACACCGCTGAGCCTGGACTTTCATATAGGCCTGGCAGACGGCGAATTTGAGCGGGTGGCGCACATTGCCCGCAGCAAGGGCAACCTGGGCGATGAAGCGGCTCAGCGCTTGCTCAGGGCGATGATGAATGAACCGATGTCCATGAGCACCCGGGCATTCACCAATCCACCGTCTATCATGACCAGCACCAATAAACCGGAGTGGCGGCGGATGGAGCAGCCAGCCGCCAATGGTCACGGTAATGCCCGTAGCCTGGCGGGTTTTTACAGCGGTTTACTGGACGGTCAATTGCTTGAAGCCGAGATGCTTGAGCAATTGACCCGCGAACACAGCGCTGGAGAGGATAAAACCTTACTGACCCCAACACGTTTCGGCTTGGGCTGCATGCTGGACCAGCCGGACAGGCCCAACGCGACCTTTGGCCTCGGGCCTCAGGCATTTGGCCATCCGGGGGCCGGTGGTTCAATCGGCTTTGCCGACCCCGAGCGTGACGTGGCTTTCGGGTTCGTGACGAACACCCTGGGGCCTTATGTTTTGATGGACCCTCGTGCCCAGACCCTGGTCAAGGTCTTGGCGCAGTGTTTGTAATCGGGTATTTGTAGGTCATAGGTCGGAACCTTGTAGCTTTTATCTCTTCAATACGTTTTTTTATGTAGGCATAGTGCCCCTTTATTCTTAATTCATTGTGTGGATATTCAATGTCATCTAATAAGACCCTCGCCCTGGCGCTTTGCCTGGTTATTACCGGTTGCGCGCAAACCCCACAGAATGATGCCGACAGCGGCCATAAATGGTGGCAGTTTGGTTCTTCGGATCAGGCATCGAGCCCTAAAGATAAAAGCGTCGCTGACGCCTCAAAACCTGCGGACACTAAACCCGTGGCCAAGGCAGCGACCCCGGCTCCTGCGGTAAAAGCAACGTCCGAAAAGAACTGGTGGTGGCCGTTTGGTGGCAACGATAAAGACACCAAGGCTACGACCGTGGGTGTGATTCCGATGCCGGATCCGAAAATCACTCAGGCCTGGCTGGATGAATATGAGCCTCGCCTGCGTGTCGCAATCAAGGATACGAACCTGCAACTGGAGCGCCGCGAGAACTTGCTGGTGATTGTGGCCTCTGCCGACAGCTCGTTCAAAGCGACCCGTCCGGACTTGCTGATGCCTGCGATGCTGGGGCCCTTTACCCGCGTGGCAAAAGTGGTTGAAGGCGATCCAAAAACGGCCGTGTTGGTACTGGGTCATGCCGACTCTTCAGGCACCATGGCCGCCAATACCCGTTTGAGCCTTGACCGCGCCAAGTCGGTGGCCGCGATTTTTCGCATGAGCGGCCTTGAAAGCAATCGTCTGACCCTGCGTGGCATGGGGTCTGTCATGCCGCGCGCGGCCAACGACAGTAACGAGGGGCGCTCGCTCAACCGCCGAGTCGAAATCATGATGACTCAGCAAGCAACGATGGTGGCGCTGGTGAGCAAGTACAGCCAGCCGGCCCTGTCGCCAGCCGATCTGGTCGCTGTTCAGCCCGCCGTCGCGCCTTCTGATGCCAAAAAGGCTGCCGCGCCTGCCAAGAAATCGGCTGTCGCCAAAAACACAGCACCGGCCAAAAAAGCCGTGAAAAAGACCCCGGCCAAAAAAACGGTCGTGGCTAAAGAAGCAGCACCGAAAAAAGTTGCAGCAAACGATCAGACCAAGAACTGATTGATTCAGGGAAGGAGTGCGTCATGACCCAAGCGCTGGCTGATATGCGCCGTGATTACACCCGCGATGGACTGGCCGAAGATCAGGCACCGGCTGAGCCCTTTGCACTGTTTCATCGGTGGTTCAGCGACGCCGTCAAAACCGAGCAGCCCCCTGTCGAGGCGAATGCCATGACGTTGGCTACGGTGGATGATGAGGGGCGGCCGCATTGCCGGGTGTTGTTGCTCAAGGGGCTGGATGAGCAGGGTTTTACCTTCTTCACCAATTACACCAGCGCCAAGGGCGAGCAATTGGCGGCCAGGCCCTTTGCCGCCATGACGTTTTTCTGGCCGACCCTGGAGCGTCAGGTGCGCATTGAAGGCGACGTGGTGAAAGTGACGGCACAAGAGTCTGATGCGTACTATCAGGTTCGCCCCCTGGGCAGCCGAATCGGTGCTTGGGCTTCGCCGCAAAGCCAGGTGATTGCCAACCGTGAGGCCTTGAGCGAATTGCTCAAGGCCACGCAAGAGCGCTTCACTGACACCCAACCGCATTGCCCCGACCATTGGGGCGGTTACCGATTGCTGCCCCGGCGCATTGAATTCTGGCAGGGTCGCCCCAGCCGCCTGCATGATCGATTGAACTACCGGCGTGAAGGGGCGCAGTGGGTCCGTGAGCGCCTGGCCCCCTGAAGCAGGGCTACAATCCTGTGGTTAAGCGCTACCCTTTACAAACGTTCTTGAGCGGTTGTCAGCGTTGCGTTGGCTGTACAGCCGCTGAATAAAGCCAACATTATTCACGCCGTGCGGTGACAGACTTCTGGTTGCGGCGTCTAATGAAAAACTGTTTTTTTGTGGAGTTGATCCTATGCGTAAATCCGTACTGCTAGTTGCTGCTTTTTCGACCCTGTCCGTCCTGTTGGGTGGCTGCACATCGAACTTGACGGGTGACTCATATTCGCGTGATGAAGCGCGCCGCGTTCAGACCGTTCGCATGGGGACCATCGTTGCCTTGCGTCCTGTACAAATTGAAGGCACCAAGACCCCAATCGGCGCGGCCACCGGTGCCGTCATCGGGGGTGTGGGCGGCAGCGCCATTGGCGGTGGCCGTGGTAGCATCGTAACGGCCGTTATCGGTGCCGTTGCCGGTGGTTTGCTGGGTTCGGCCGCCGAGTCGGGCCTGACCAAAACCCAAGGTGTTGAGATCACCGTGCGTGAAGACGATGGCAGCACCCGTGCTTATGTTCAGCAGGTTGAGCCAAACCAAGTGTTCCGGGTTAACGAGCGTGTACGCATCATGACCGTTGATGGCACCAGCCGCGTAACCCAGTAACTCCGGGTTCAGCGCCAAAACAAAACCCCGGCCAGTTCGCACTGGCCGGGGTTTTGTTTTTAGCACCGATTAAAGCGGCGGGGTTACGCCGCCTGCTGCTTGCGGCTGAAGAACGCGGTCACGGCATAGCCGATCAGGGCCGCGAGTATCGAGCCGGTCAGGATGCCCATCCGGTCCATGCCGACGTAATCGCTGCTACCCGGTACAAACGCCAGCGAGCCGACGAACAGGCTCATGGTGAAACCGATCCCGCACAAGATGGCCACGCCTAACACCTGGCCCCAGTTGGCACCCGCTGGCAGAGCAGCCAGGCCGGTTTTGATCGCAATCCACGTCAAGCCAAATACGCCCACGGTTTTGCCGATCAGCAAGCCTGCGGCAATCCCCAGTGGAACGTGATGGGTGAAACTGTGCAGGTCGACGCCGGCAAGCGAAACGCCCGCATTGGCAAAGGCAAATAGCGGCAAGATCCCGTAAGCCACCCAAGGGTGCAAGGCATGTTCGATGCTGAGCAGGGGCGAGCGCTCGGCGTTCTGGGTGCGCAGCGGAATGCAGAATGCCAGGGTGACGCCCGCCAGCGTGGCGTGTACGCCACTTTTAAGCACGCACACCCACAGAATCAGGCCGATGATCATATACGGCGCGATTTTTACCACGCCCATGCGGTTCATCAGGATCAGCGCCACCAGGCAAGCCGCTGCCAGCAGGAGTGAAATCCCGGACAATTCGCTGGAGTAGAACACCGCAATTACGATGATGGCCCCCAGATCGTCGATGATCGCCAGTGTCATCAGGAACAGTTTCAGGGAGACCGGCACGCGCTTGCCCAGCAATGCCAGTACGCCAAGGGCAAAGGCGATGTCGGTAGCCATCGGGATCGCCCAGCCATCCAGTGCGTCGGGGTAGTCTTTGTTCAGGTACCAGTAAATCAGCGCCGGTACCACCATTCCGCCAATGGCCGCGGCACCCGGCAGTACGACCTGCGAGGGCTTGGACAAGTGGCCTTCAAGCAGTTCACGCTTGACCTCCAGGCCGATCAGTAAAAAAAACAGAGCCATCAGACCGTCGTTGATCCACAGCAGCGACGGCTTGGCAATGTTCAGTGCGCCGATCTGTACGGCGACCGGCACGTCCAGAAACGCGGCGTAATAGTGGGACAGCGGTGAGTTATTGATGATAAGGGCCAGCGCTGCTGCTGCAATCAACAACAGCCCACTGGCAGCTTCCATCTGAAAGAAACGGGTGAAAGTGCTACGCAGAGGCAAAGTGGCTCTCCATCGAATCAGTAAAAGGTGCGACACCCTAACCTGTGTGGATAGGCGTTAAAACAAAAACTATATTCTTTTTCGTTATAAGCGCGTGCGCGAAAACACCGCTGGCGAACATGGCAGGTGTGTATCTAAATACGTCTAAATTGGGCGGTAAGCCAGTGCGGTAAGACGAGCGTGTAGGCGACTCAGACAGCACGGCGGTTTTGCCCTGAAGCCGTGTTGTCTGAATCGCCAATCCGCGTGCGCTTACGCTTCGATACCCAGAATGTCACGGGCCACGGCTTCGGCGATGCGAATGCCGTCGACGCCTGCCGACAGAATACCGCCCGCATAACCAGCACCTTCGCCGGCGGGGAACAAGCCTTTGACATTGAGGCTTTGCATTGACGCGTCGCGGGTCATGCGCAGCGGCGAGGAGGTGCGGGTTTCAATGCCGGTCAAGATAGCGTCATGCATCGAGAAGCCTTTGATCTGCTTCTCGAAGGCAGGCAACGCTTCGCGAATGGCTTCAATGGCGAAATCCGGCAAGGCCAGCGCCAAATCACCCAAGGCAACGCCCGGCTTATAGGACGGCTCAACGCTGCCCAGGGCCGTGGACGGTTTGCCCGCAATAAAGTCCCCGACCAACTGCGCCGGGGCTTCGTAGTTGCTGCCACCCAGCACGTAAGCGTGGGCTTCCAGGCGTTCTTGCAACTCGATACCGGCTAATGGCCCGCCCGGGTAGTCTTCCGGGGTGATGCCCACCACGATGCCGGAGTTGGCATTGCGTTCGTTACGCGAATACTGGCTCATGCCGTTGGTGACAACGCGGCCCGGCTCGCTGGTTGCGGCGACCACAGTGCCGCCTGGGCACATGCAGAAGCTGTAGACCGAACGGCCATTCTTGGCGTGGTGCACCAATTTGTAGTCGGCGGCTCCCAACTTCGGGTGGCCGGCGTATTTGCCCAAACGAGCGCTGTCGATCAGCGATTGCGGGTGTTCAATACGGAAGCCCACCGAAAACGGCTTGGCCTCCATGTACACACCACGGTCGTGCAGCATGCGGAAGGTGTCACGGGCACTATGGCCCAGCGCCATGATTACGTGGCGGGCGTTCAGTTGCTCACCGTCGGCCAACATCACACCGGTCAGTTGGCCGTTGTCGATCAGTACGTCGGTGACGCGTTGCTGGAATCGCACTTCGCCGCCGAGTGCTTCGATCTGCTGGCGCATGTTTTCGACCACGCCCGTCAGACGGAACGTACCGATATGCGGCTTGCTGACATAGAGGATCTCGTCTGGCGCACCGGCTTTGACAAACTCGTGCAGCACTTTGCGGCCGTGGTGCTTTGGATCCTTGATCTGGCTGTAGAGCTTACCGTCGGAAAACGTACCTGCGCCGCCTTCGCCAAATTGGACGTTGGACTCTGGGTTCAAGACGTTTTTACGCCACAGCCCCCATGTGTCCTTGGTGCGCTGGCGTACTTCGGTGCCGCGCTCCAGGATGATGGGCTTGAACCCCATTTGGGCCAGCAACAGCCCGGCAAAAATGCCGCAGGGGCCAAAGCCGACCACAATCGGGCGCTCCGGGAGATCGTGCGGTGCCTGGCCGACGACTTTGTAGCTGACATCGGGTGCGGTATTGACGTTGCGGTCATCAGCAAATTTGAGCAGCAACGACGCTTCGTCACGCGCACTCAAGTCGATGGTGTAGATGAAGCATAATTCGGAGGTTTTTTTACGCGCATCGTAGCTGCGTTTGAACAAGGTGAAATCGAGCAGATCATCGTTGGCGATGCCCAGGCGTTGCACGATGGCAGTGCGCAGGTCTTCTTCGGGATGGTCGATCGGCAGCTTGAGTTCAGTGATTCGTAACATTACGGTGTCCAGTATCGGGGCCAGGTAAACCCTGGCAGCCTAGACCGGTCATTATAAGCGGCTTGGGACCTGTTCTGTCAGGTCCCGGATGCACTGCATTGAATATGGGCGATCAATCGTTGCGGGCACCGCCGAAATAACCACAGCCGCGTTGTACTTGGCCGTTGACCCGCAACTCGGCACTCAGATGCTGAACGCTACCGTCAGCGGTGTCCGTGCATCTTTGCGGAGCCACCCATAGCTCAATGCGCTGGTTGTTGGCCTCTGTAGACAGGCTGTACCGTCCGTCGCCAACTTGCTCTTCAACGTACGGCAGCGCCAGTTGTGGCTGGCCTTCGCGATTCAGGACAAGGCCCTTGCCGTTGGCTTGAAGGCTCCAGGTCGGATGGCTACCGCTGGCGTGTAGGGTCACTTGCTTGAAGTTCGGGTCTTTGCAGGCCGAGCGGCTGCGCTCCAGGCGATAGAGCTGCTGCACTTCAACCTCGCCAGTGGTTCCAGGGATTTTGCCGGTCACGAAGCGGCCACGAATATCGGCAAACAAGGCCCCGGACTTGGCTGGCATGTCCGTAGCGTCTTGCACGAGGGAGGTCGTGGCGCTATCACGCACGTCATAGCGCTGTTGGCCGACACAGGGTTCGAACACCCACTGACCATTGTGCTGAACCAGCTCGCCTTGCAGGCGGCTTTGGCCGCCGAGGGTGTCAGCGGGTGGGCTGGTGAACATTTGACAGCCCGCAAACACGGGCAGCAACGCGAGCAAGGCAAAGGAACGGGCAACACGCATCATTGGGACTCCTGACTGAAGTCGCCACGTTACTGACGCACGCGGATCATCACAAGGGGTAAGCGAAAAGGCTCTTTACCCACCCCCAAACCGTAGGAGGGGCCGCCCCGTCTACGACGCCGCACTGTCGTGCAGCAACCCTATCCATTGCAGCGGTCACGGCCACTTGCGGTTCCGGCTTTACGCCGTGCCACTTTGAAAAAGCGCAAAGTGGCCAAACGCTCATGCCCCTACCACTCGGTGCCTCGCTGTGGCTCGGCATGCCCTCACCACAGGCTTTGCTCCGTGGGCCGCCGCGATCGGCCATCCCTGGCCGTGTCGCGGCTAATCCGGCGTCCTGCCGGGTTACCCACTGCGCAAAACCGGCGTTCGGCCAGCGTGGTTTAAGGGGGCCCTTGGATCAAAAGCCAGATCAAAAGCAGGTAGGCGTTCACCTGCGGCTACAAGAGAGCGCTTACAAAAAAAATCCTGTATCAGATTCTCGGTTACCCGACTTGAAAGTTTTGCCCGGTCTGCAGGCCTTCAACACTTTTTGCGTAGGCCAGCGCCACGTCGGCTCCGGATACAGGTTTAAATCCACGGAAGTAGGGCGCGTAATGCCCCATCGCTTCTTGCAGCACGGTCGGGCTGACGGAGTTCACCCGTAGCCCGCGCGGCAGTTCAATGGCTGCTGCTTTGACAAAACCGTCCAGTGCAGCATTGACCAGCGCCGCAGAACTGCCAGTGCGAATAGGCTCACGGTTGAGTACGCCGCTGGTCAAGGTGAACGATGCGTTGTCGTTGGCGTATTCACGGCCGATCAGCAGCAGATTGATTTGCCCCATCAGTTTGTCTTTTAAGCCCAGTTCGAAGTCGTGTTCGCTCATCTCGGCCAGTGGCACGAAATTCACGTTACCTGCCGCGCAGATCAAGGCATCGAAGCGCCCGGTTTTTTCAAACAGAGCGCGAATCGAGGCGCTGTCGCTGATATCGACCTGAAAGTCGCCGCTCGTGCGGCCAATACGCACGATGTCATGTCGCGGCGACAGTTCGTGATCAATGGCCGAGCCGACAGTACCGTGAGCGCCAATCAACAGGATTTTCATCGCAGTGTTCCTTGGGTGAGGGGGGATGGGGTCAGTGTAGGGCTGGTTTTTGGGCACGATAAGCGCAGTAATAGGCAACCTTTGGTTTTTATATGGAAACAATCCATGAGTGAAATGGATGATTTGGCAGCGTTCGCGGTACTGATCGACGCGGGAAGCTTCACCCTGGCGGCTCAGCAATTGGGCTGCAGCAAGGGCCAATTGTCCAAGCGCATCAGCCAGTTGGAGGCGCAGTACTCAGTGGTGCTGTTGCACCGCACTACTCGCCGCCTGAGCCTGACCCCAGCGGGTGCTGCCTTGCTGCCGCAAGCACGGGCGTTGGGGGTTCAAGTGGAACGTGCGCGGCAGGCGCTGGCGCGGCTCAATGACGATATGGAAGGGCCGGTGCGAATGACCGTGCCGGTTTCCTTGGGTGAGACCTTCTTCGATGCTTTGCTGCTTGAATTTTCCCACGCTTACCCGAACGTACAGATTGAGCTGGAGCTCAACAACCGCTACCGCGACATGATCCGTGACGGGTTTGATCTGGCGATCCGCTCGCAGGTCAGCGACCACGAACGGCTGGTGGCCCGGCCTGTGTTGAGCTGGCATGAAATGACCTGTGCCAGCCCGGCCTACCTTGAGCAGTTCGGTGAGCCGACGTCACCTGCGCAATTGGCTGAACATCGTTGTTTGCTCAATAGCCATTACCTCGACCGAGAGCAATGGCACTACCACCAGCGGCATGAACTGCACCGGGTAAGGGTTTCGGGATCGTTTGCCAGCAACCACTACAGCTTGCTGAAAAAGGCCGCTGTGATCGGCGCAGGGATCGCGCGTTTGCCGTCTTACATGGTTCAGGCCGAGCTGGCGGACGGGCGATTACGCGGCTTGTTACGTGACTATCACACCCGCAGCCACCCGATGTACCTGGTTCACCCGTATCAAGGCGGGTTGCCCAAGCGCACGCAGGTGTTGGCCGATTACCTGACGGGGTGGTTTGAGCGCAGTGCGCAACCGACTGACTCGTTCAAATCAAATCAGGGGTGATTTTGATGGCTGTGCACCAACAAAAAACGGCCCCGAAGGGCCGTTTGTAGCGCGGGCAGATTAACCGCCCAGGTAAGCGTCGCGAACTTTTGGATCGTTGAGCAGTTGCTCGCCGGTGCCTTGCATCACGACCCGGCCGTTCTCCAGCACATAGGCGCGGTCTGCAATTTTCAATGCCTGGTTGGCGTTTTGCTCCACCAGGAACACGGTCACGCCTTCACTTCGCAGTTGTTCGATGATGTCGAAAATCTGCTGGATGATGATCGGTGCCAAACCCAGTGAGGGTTCATCGAGCAACAACAGCTTGGGTTTGCTCATTAGCGCGCGGCCGATGGCAAGCATCTGCTGTTCACCACCAGACATCGTGCCGCCGCGCTGGTTAAAGCGCTCTTTCAGGCGTGGGAAAAGGTGCAGGACCTTGTCCATTTGTTCCTGGTAGTCATTTTTTTCGGTGAAAAAGCCGCCCATGGCGAGGTTTTCTTCCACCGTCAAACGGGCAAATACCCGACGGCCTTCAGGTACGACAGCGATGCTTTTGCGCATGATCTGTGCAGAGGTCAAACCCACCAGTTCTTCACCCAAATAACGAATGCTGCCGCTGCTGGCTTGTGGTGAGCCGCACAATGTCATCATCAAGGTCGATTTGCCGGCCCCGTTGGCACCGATCAGGGTCACGATTTCTCCCTGACGAACCTCCACGTTGACGCTGTGCAAAGCCTGGATCTTGCCGTAGAAGGTCGAGACGTTTTCAAATTGCAACATTTACGCTTCCCCCAAATAGGCTTTGATCACTTCAGGGTTATCGCGGATCTGCTCCGGTGTCCCGTCGGCCAAAGGTGTGCCTTGGTTGATCACCACGATATGGTCGGAGATGCTCATGACCAGTTTCATGTCGTGCTCAATCAACAGCACGGTGGCGTTGTGCTCGTTACGCAACACACTGATCAGCGCTTTGAGGTCGTCGGTTTCCTTGGGGTTAAGCCCGGCGGCCGGTTCGTCGAGCATCAGGATGCGCGGGCGCGTCATCATGCAGCGGGCGATTTCCAGGCGTCGTTGCTGTCCGTAGGCCAGAGTCCCGGCCGGGCGGTTGGCGAATTCGGTCAGGTTGACCTTGTCCAGCCAATACGCGGCATATTCCATGGCCTCACGCTCGCTTTTACGAAACGCCGGGGTTTTGAACAGGCCAGCCAGGAAGTTGGTATTAAGGTGACGGTGCTGGGCAATCAGCAGGTTTTCAATGGCGGTCATGTCTTTGAACAGGCGCACGTTCTGGAACGTGCGAACCACGCCCTTACGCGCAATTTCATGACCCGCCAACCCTTCAATTGACTCGCCATCAAGCACGATGCTGCCCGCCGACGGTTTGTAGAAACCGGTCAGGCAGTTGAAGACGGTGGTTTTGCCGGCACCGTTAGGGCCGATCATGGACACCACCTGTTTTTCCTTGACGGTCAGGCCCACGCCATTCACCGCCAACAAGCCGCCAAAGCGCATGCTCAGGCCGCTGACTTTCAGTATCTCGCGGCTCATTTTCGCAGCTCCAGGTGAGGACGTTGCATCGGTAGCAGACCTTGTGGGCGCCAGATCATCATCAGCACCATCAGGGCACCGAACAGCAGCATGCGGTACTCACTGAAGTCACGCATCAACTCAGGCAACAGGATCATCACCACCGCCGCGAGAATCACACCCAGTTGAGAGCCCATACCGCCCAGTACCACGATCGCCAGAATGATCGCCGACTCAAGGAAGGTGAACGATTCGGGTGTGACCAGGCCTTGGCGTGCGGCAAAGAAGCTACCGGCGAACCCTGCGAAAGTGGCCCCCAAGGTGAAGGCTGACAGCTTGATAACAGTCGGATTCAAGCCCAAGGCACGGCAGGCGATTTCGTCTTCACGCAAGGCTTCCCACGCACGACCAATGGGCATGCGCAGCAGGCGGTAGATCACGAACAGCACGATCAGGACCAGCACCAGTGCAATCAGGTACAGGAAAATCACCTTGTTGATCGAGTTGTATTCAATGCCGAAGTACTCGTGAAAGGTCTGCATGCCTTCAGCGGCCGTTCTGTCGAAGCTAAGACCGAAGAGGGTAGGCTTGGGGATGTTGCTGATGCCGTTGGGGCCACCGGTGATGTCCGTCAGGTTGCGCAGGAACAGACGGATGATCTCACCAAAGCCCAGCGTCACGATGGCCAGGTAGTCACCGCGCAGGCGTAGCACCGGGAAGCCCAGCAGAAACCCGAACGTGGCCGCCATCAGGCCCGCGATTGGCAGGCACACCCAAAAGCTGAACCCGAAGTAGTGAGCGAGCAACGCATAGGTGTAGGCACCCACGGCGTAGAAGCCTACATAACCGAGGTCAAGCAGACCGGCCAGGCCGACAACGATGTTCAGGCCCAGGCCCAGCATCACGTAAATCAGGATCAGCGTGGCAATGTCAACCGCGCCGCGTGAGCCATAGAACGGCCAGATCAGTGCAACCACTATCAGTCCCAGAATGATCCAGCGTTGTGTGCTGGGCAGCGTCAGGAAGTTGGTCGCTTTGGCCGGGACTTTTGGCAGGTTGGGCGAAGCTTTCAAGGCCGCGCTCAGTTGATCGTGGAACAGGACGCGAAGGAACATCAGCAACGAGCAGATGGCGATCAGGGCCAGTGTCAGGGGGCTGGTGTTGTGGACTTCGATGTTGATGCCAACGATAGTCAGTTTCAGACCGAGTACGGGATAGGCCACGGCCCAGACCAGCAGGGCGCTAAAGAGCGCCGACTTAAGATTCCTAGTCATACTTTTTCAATCTCCGGACGTCCCAGAATGCCGGTCGGACGGAACAGCAGCACCAACACCAGCAAACCAAAAGCCACTACGTCTTTGTATTGATCGCCGAAGATATCAGCACCAAAGGCTTCGGCTACACCGAGCACCAGGCCGCCGAGCATCGCACCCGGAATACTGCCGATACCGCCCAGTACCGCCGCGGTAAAGGCTTTGAGGCCTACCAGGAAGCCAGACCCGGGGTTGATCACACCGTATTGAACGCTGATCAGAACGGCCGCAACGGCGGCCAGCGCGGCACCGATCACGAACGTCAATGCAATCACATTGTTGGTATTGATACCCAGCAGGTTGGCCATCTTCATGTCTTCGGCGCAGGCGCGGCAAGCGCGGCCCAGGCGTGAGCGGGAGATGAACAGGGTAAGGCCGAGCATGGCCAGGAACGTGACGATGAATACTACGATTTGCATGTAGGAAACAACGACTTCGCTTGCACCGCCTGGCCCGAAGGTGAAACCACCCGGGATCAGGTTGGGGATCGACTTGTCTTTGGAGTCCTGAGACAGGAGCACCATGTTTTGCAGGAAGATCGACATGCCGATGGCGGAAATCAAAGGGATTAGACGGTTACTGCCGCGCAAGGGACGGTAAGCCACCCGTTCGATGCTGTAGCCGTAAGAACTGGTGACCACGATGCTGGCGATAAACGCCCCGGTCAGCAGTAACGGCACGCTGTCCAGACCCATCATGGTCAAGCCGGCGATGGCGATAAACGCAATGTAGGAACCAATCATGTACACCTCGCCATGGGCGAAGTTGATCATTCCAATAATGCCGTAAACCATCGTATAGCCGATGGCGATCAGGGCATACGTGCTGCCAACGTTGAGGCCGTTAACCAGCATTTGGAAGAAGTGATAGATGTCAGGCATTACAAAGCTCCTAAAAACCTGAGACGCATTTCACTGGTGGAGTCATTTTCCGGCCTGGGCTGTAAGGGTTTTGACCCTCTTTGAGCGCAAGTCTTCTGCCAGCGAACCGCTGGTGACGGTTTTAAAGATTTTCAGGTGGGGAGACTTTCGGATCACGAAAGCGCGGCCCATATTCCGATACAAAGAGGGGGCATACATGTCCTTAAAACAAAACCCACCGCTCGCGCAGTGGGCTTTGTGATCAGGTCAAAAGCCAGCCCTTACTGTGGGCTTACTTCCGTTTTAGGCTTGTCGAAGTGCCACTCGTAGACCACGAACTTGAAGTTTTTCAAGTCGCCTTTTTTGTCAAAGCTCAGCTCACCCATCGGGGTTTTGAATGTGCCTTCATGGATGGCTTCGGCGACTTTTGCAGTGTCTTGAGTTTTAGCTTTTTCAATGCCTTGGGCAATGACTTCAACAGCGGTGTAGGCCGGGAACACGAACGGACCGGTAGGGTCTTTCTTTTCTGCTACGAACTTGGCAACCAGCGCCTTGTTCTCAGGCTGTTGGTCGAACGCTTGCGGCAGGGTCACCAGCAGGCCTTCCGATGCGCCCTGGGCGATTTGAGAGATGGAGTCGTTGCCCACCCCTTCTGGGCCCATGAACTTGGCGTTCAGGCCTTTTTCCTTGGCTTGGCGCAAGATCAGGCCCAGCTCCGGGTGGTAGCCGCCGTAGTAAACGAAATCGACATTGGCTTGCTTGAGTTTGGCGATGATCGCCGCGAAGTCTTTATCGCCGGCGTTCACACCTTCAAATACGGCAACTTTGGTGCCTTTGCTCTCAAGCGTCTGCTTAACGGCACTGGCGATGCCTTCGCCGTATTGCTGCTTGTCGTGCAATACAGCAACCACTTTAGGTTTCACGTGATCAGCGATGTAGTTGCCTGCAGCCGGGCCCTGGGCGCTGTCCAGACCAATGGTGCGGAAGACGTTCTTGTAACCACGAGCGGTGATTTCCGGCGCTGTGGCGGCCGGCGTAATCATGATGACGCCTTCGTCTTCGTAGATGTCAGACGGCGGCTGAGTGGAGCTTGAGCACAGGTGACCGACTACAAACTTGACGCCGTCGTTAACGACCTTGTTAGCCACCGCGACGGCTTGTTTCGGGTCGCAGGCATCGTCGTATTCTTTAGCTTCAAGCATGAACTTCGTGCCGCCAACATCGACGCCGCCGTTAGTGTTGATGTCTTTGATAGCTTGCTTGGCACCAGTGAATTGCATGTCGCCATACTGTGTAACAGGCCCGGTTTTAGGACCCGCAATACCGATCTTGATGGTGTCTGCAGCAAACGAATGGCTGGCAACCCCGGCCAACACCATAGCAGCGAACAGTTTAGTAATTTGCTTAGTAGCCATCTTTATTGGTGCTCCACTCTTCTGTTGTATTTTTTATAGTCCTGGAAGCCAAGGCAGCCGGACCGGGTCTTCTGTGAACGAAATTCCCGGTCAATCCCCCTTGCAACTGTACCGGTACAGTGTAGAGCGCCGGTTCAGCGCTTGAATAGCGGTCAGCCAGGGGAAAAAACAGGAAATGTCGCTTTAACGCAAGAAAGAGACAGAATGGCGGCGGATTAACATCGTGATAGTTATCAGAATGTTGCCAGCTTGGGGTCGTGACCCCTGACCTTTCACTCTTTCTTCGTTCCTCTTCCTTGAATCGGGTTTTTCTACCGGGTGTGCAGCGCTATCATTGCGCGTTTTTTTACCCGGTGAAACCCATGAACCAAGAACCTAGCACCCTCTATGCCAAGCTGATTGGCGAGACCTCAATTATCGAATGGAAGGCCCTTGAAAAATTCTTCGCCAAGGGGGAATTGCTGTGGGTCGATCCAACACTGGACCTGATTGAAGCGGCGCAGGCCGTGAGCCAGGATGAGGCACTCACAGTGGCGGCCTGGATGGCCGCGGGAACCCTGAACAAGCTGTCTGACGCGCAGGCTCAGGACTTTTCTGGGCGTAACCCACTGCTGTGGGCAGTTGTAGTCTCGCCCTGGGTAATGATCCAGGAAAGGGCGGAAAAATAAGAAATTGCACCAAAATCGAGCGGTGGTTACACGCATTTGAATGCAGTAAGTGTGTAGCTCCGTAACTCGTTTTTTGAGTAATGACATTTTGCCGTGAAGAAACGCCACAAGTCTTCTGGTGGCGTTTTTTATACCAGGCAAGGCCGAGCAGGTTGGAACAGGGCGGTCACTTAAGGCCCGGAGAGTTGTAGCGCAGCGTAATCCGGATTCGTCAGGGAGTGGCTGTTGAGCCGCTCCAGCAGTGCATGCAATTCGGCAAAAGGCACCGCCCGACTGAGCAAAAAACCCTGGATAAAGTCGCAGCCGTGGAGCTTTAGGCATTCGAATTGCTGGAGGTTTTCCACCCCTTCTGTGACCACTTGCAGGTGCAGGGTATGGGCCATCACGATAATAGCCTGGACAATTTCCATGTCTTGAGCGCTGGTTGGAATGTCGTAGATAAAGGAGCGGTCGATTTTCAAGGTGTTGAGTGGTAGGCGTTTCAGGTAGGCCAGAGAGGAGTAGCCGGTACCGAAATCGTCAATGGACAACGAGACGCCCAGTGCCCGGATCTGACGCAACAAGTTAGAGGTGTTGTTGATGTTGCTCATGAGCGCGTTTTCTGTGACTTCGAGCTCCAGCCTGTGAGGCGCAATGCCGGATGAGCGCAAGATGCCGGCTATTTCATCGGCAAGGGCCGGCCTTACCAGGTTAAGGGCTGAGCAATTAACCGTAAGCCCCAAGTGTTGGCGGCCCAGACGGGAAAGGGCTGCCAAGTCATGGCAGGCTTTGCGCAGCACCCACAGGTCCAGTTCGGCAATCAGGCCATTCGCTTCGGCAATGCCTATAAAGCGCTCGGGGCCCAATAAGCCGTGTTCGGGGTGTTGCCAGCGCACCAAGGCTTCCAGTTTGGCGACACAGCCTTTCTTCAGGTCGTAGATGGGCTGGTAAAACACCATAAGACCGTTGTCATCATTGAGTGCGTTACGCAGCTCTTCTTCTATCTGCAGGTCCAGAGACGCGCGTGCTTTAAGGTTGGAACTGAAGAAGTTCAGGGTGTTACGACCGTTGTCTTTGGACTGGTAGAGCGCCAGATCTGCGTGCTTGAGCAGCTCGGAACTGGTGGTGCCGTCATCGGGAAAGACGCTGATGCCGATGCTGGTGGTCATCACCATTCGGCGGCCTGCCAATGCGATGGGGTCTTTCATTTTGAGCATGATGCGCTGTGCCATGTGTTGCGCTTCATCGCGGTGGTTGATGTTGATCAAGATGCAGAACTCATCACCGCCAAAGCGCGCTACCAGATCGTCATGGGTGCGAACGGCGCTTTTGATGTGGGTGGCGATGGTTTTAAGCAGATCATCCCCGGCATCGTGGCCCAGGCTGTCGTTAATGCGTTTGAAATGATCGATATCAAGGAAGATAACCGCAAGTTTGCTGTTTTTTGCCGCGCACTCTGTGAGCTTTTCAGCAAAAATCTGATTGAAGCCTCTGCGATTGATCAAATTGGTCAGCGGGTCGTAATGGGCGACTTGTTGCAAGGACATCCGCGCCTGATCCAACTGCCTGAGCAGTGCGTTGACACGGCGCAGGTCCTGCTCTTTATTTTGCAACTTCTTGTCGACAAGGGCTGCGCTGATGCTACTGCCAATGAGTAAAAGTGCGATCAAAGCGACCATCAAGGCCAATTGCCAGTGATTATTCTCAATGCCGAGGTGCCCAGCGCTTTCTGCCGGTGAATAGCTGTGCTGCGCCCACATACCGACAAAATGCACGCTGATAATGGCAATCCCGGCGACGATGCTGATGGCGTACTTGAAAAACTGATGGAGGACGCCGCTGCTGGTGTGCAGGGAAATGCCGAGCAAGAGCGCGCAGTAGCTGCTGCCAACGGCAAGCACCAGTGAGAGTGCAATCAGTGACGGGTTGTAGTGCGCCAGGTTGTGGGACTGCATGGCTGACATGCCGACATAGTGCATGCAGCAAATACCGAGCCCTAAAACGAGTGCTGCCAGCTTTGGGTGAGCCTGAGACATCGACGGGCGATTGAGCAGGGCCATGGCAATGAGGGCGGCGGCCCACATGATCAGTAACGAAACGATAGTGATGACAAGGTCGTAACGGATCTGGAAGGGGGTTTCAAATGCCAACATGCTGATGAAGTGCATGGCCCAGATGCCACCTGCCAGGCAACTGGCCGCCAGCCATCGCCAGATAGCCTTGGCAGTCGGCTTTTCAGCATTGGCTGCGCGCTCGATCATGTGCAAGGTGGCCAAGCTGGAGCCGCAGGCCACCAAAAAAGCGAGGAGTACCAAGTACGGGTTGTGGCTGCTACTCAACAGCAGGTGCCCGTCCTCAAGATGAGTTCCTGGGAGATGTAGTCTTTGCCATTCCATAGCGTGCCTCGACACCAAGACGAAGTTTGCCAAGTGTCGCAGCCTGGCTTGATACCCAGTGTAGAGGCTGAGAGCTATTTGTGTAGTAAGTGATGGCTAAATGATGCCTATCATTTTGTCATTAGTCCGATGTGCGTTATCGCGAGGTCTGCTGACGGAGCTATGGAGGGGGGAAGTGGCAGCAGATGCCCCCATTCCCTTTGCGGGAATGGGGTGTTTGTTAAGGTCAGTGAATTAGCCGGCAACCAGTACGCGAATGGCTTCAAGGCGCAAGGCTGCTTTTTCCAGCATTGCCAGGCTCTGCTCACGTTGCTTGCGCAGCGCGACCAGCTCGCTGTCCCGAACGCTCGGGTTGACAGCTTGCAGGGCGGTCAGGCGCGCCAGCTCTTCTTCGGTGTCGGCAGCCAGCCTGCGCTGGGCATCGGCCACACGTTCGGCGTGACGCGGGGTGATTTTAGCTTCGCCCGCATTGATTTTCGGTGTCAGGCTGTCGCGCTGTGCCTGAATAAACTTGTTGGCGCTGGCGCGAGGCACGCTTTCCAGTTGTTCATTCAGGGTTTCGAAGGACACCCGGGACGACAGGTCGTTGCCGTTGGCGTCGAGCAGGCAGCGCAGTGCCGCTGGCGGCAGGTAGCGGCCCAACTGCAAGGAGCGGGGCGCAACGACTTCGCTGACGTAAATCAGTTCCAGCAACACCGTGCCCGGCTTCAGTGCCTTGTTTTTGATCAGGGCAACGGCGGTGTTACCCATAGAACCCGATAGCACCAGGTCCATGCCACCTTGCACCATCGGGTGTTCCCAGGTGATGAACTGCATGTCTTCGCGGGACAGGGCCTGGTTGCGATCGTAGGTGATGGTCACGCCTTCGTCGTCGCCCAGCGGGAAACTGGCGTCGAGCATTTTTTCGCTCGGCCGCAGGATCAGGGCATTTTCCGAGTGGTCTTCGCTGTCGATGCCAAAGGCGTTGAACAGCGTTTCCATATAGATCGGCAAGGTGAACTGATCGTCCTGCTCCAGAATCGCTTCAACCAGCGCTTCGCCTTCGCCAGAGCCACCGGAGTTCAACTCCAGCAAGCGGTCACGGCCGGTGTGCAGTTCTTGTTCGAGGCGTTCGCGCTCGGCTCGGGCTTCGTCGATCAGGGTTTGCCACTCTTCATCGTCGCCGGCCTCCAACAGGGGCAGCAGACGGGGGCCGAAGGTGTGCTGCAGTGCGTTACCGGTCGGGCAGGTATTGAGGAACGCATTCAGCGCTTCGTGGTACCACTGGAACAGGCGCTGTTGCGGGCTGGTCTCCAGGTAAGGCACGTGCAGTTCGATAATATGTTTCTGGCCAATCCGGTCCAGACGGCCGATACGCTGCTCCAGCAGGTCCGGGTGGGACGGCAGGTCGAACAGCACCAGGTGATGGGCGAACTGGAAGTTGCGGCCTTCACTGCCGATTTCCGAACAGATCAGCACTTGCGCGCCGAACTCTTCATCCGCGAAGTAGGCGGCGGCGCGGTCGCGCTCAAGAATATTCATGCCTTCATGGAACACGGTGGCCGGAATACCGGAACGCACGCGCAAAGCGTCTTCCAGGTCCATGGCCGTTTCGGCATGGGCGCAGATCACCAGTACCTTGGTGCGTTTGAGCATCTTGAGTGTGTCAATCAGCCACTCAACACGCGGGTCGAAGTTCCACCAGCGTTGCTCGTCGCTGGCCTCCGGTTGGGACTGGAAGCTGACTTCAGGGTACAACTCGGCGTGTTCACCCAGAGGCAGTTCTAGGTATTCGTCCGGGCACGGCAGCGGGTAGGCATGCAGTTTTCGCTCGGGGAAGCCCTGAATAGCGGCGCGGGTGTTACGGAACAGAACGCGGCCGGTGCCGTGGCGGTCAAGCAGTTCGCGCACCAGACGGGCGCTGGCCTCGGCATCGCCATCGTTGACAGCCGCGAGCAAGGCGTCGCCTTCAGCGCCCAGGAAGCCATGAATCGTTGTCTGGGCTTCAGGCGACAGGCGGCCTTTGTCCAGCAATTCTTGAACGGCCTGGGCTACCGGGCGGTAGTTTTCGCTTTCAGCACGGAAAGCCGCCAGGTCGTGGAAGCGGTTAGGGTCCAGCAGGCGTAAACGTGCGAAGTGACTGTCTTGCCCTAACTGCTCCGGCGTGGCGGTCAGCAGCAGAACGCCCGGGATGACACCGGCCAATTGTTCGACAAGGCCGTATTCAGGGCTGACGTTATCTTCGTGCCACACCAGGTGGTGGGCTTCGTCGACGACCAGCAAGTCCCAATCGGCATCAAACAGTGCGGCCTGGGCTTTGGGGTCATCGACCAGCCATTCCAGGGCAACCAGTGCCAGTTGACTGTCTTCAAAAGGATTGCCTGCATCGCTTTCGATGAAACGTTCTTCGTCAAACAGCGCAACTTCCAGGTTGAACCGACGGCGCATTTCCACCAGCCACTGGTGCTGGAGGTTCTCTGGCACGACGATCAGCACGCGGCTGGCGCGGCCACTGAGCAGTTGACGGTGGATCACCAGGCCCGCTTCGATGGTTTTACCCAGGCCCACTTCGTCTGCCAGCAATACCCGTGGGGCGATGCGGTCCGCTACTTCGCGGGCAATGTGCAATTGGTGTGCAATCGGTTGCGCGCGAACCCCACCCAGGCCCCAGAGCGGCGATTGCAACTGACGGCTGGTGTGTTCGAGGGTGTGATAACGCAGCGAGAACCAGGAGAGCGGGTCGATTTGCCCGGCAAACAGGCGATCACTGGCCAGGCGGAACTGGATGAAGTTCGACAGTTGGGTTTCGGGCAGGGTAACGGCTTCGTTGTGCTCGTTGAGCCCGTGATAGACCATCAGGCCATCGGCGTCCTCGACTTCACGCACGGTCATCTTCCAGCCTTCGAAATGGATGATCGAGTCACCCGGTGAGAACCGTACCCGTGTGAGCGGTGCGTTGCGCAGCGAATATTGGCGGGTCTCGCCAGTGGCCGGATAGAGCACGGTCAGCAAGCGACCGTCCTGTGCCAGAACGGTGCCTAACCCTAGCTCAGCTTCGCTGTCACTAATCCAGCGTTGCCCCGGTTGATACTGCTGCGCCATGCTGCCTGACTCCCGCTTTGAAAAAGCCGAGTATATTAACGGAACAAGGGCCTCAGTCCAAAGGCTCTCATGAAAAAGCTGCTCGGGCGTTCAAGCGCCGGAACGATTTACGATGAGCGGCTTCACGTTGGTCGGCTGACAACCGATAACCTGGTTTACAGGAGAACGATACGTATGCTGCCGCCTATCTTGCCGCTCAGCGTTGTACCCGTGACGTCCCAACAAGATCCTGCACGCCCTCGTCCCGATATCCCGCCCGTAGTGCCAGCACAGGCCAGTTCCGGGGACAGTGCGATCAACCTGGCCCATCACGAGCGTGATGAAGCGGCATTGCTATTGCGTGAAGAGCAGCAGCGCCAGCAACAGCAGCGTCGTGATGAAGCGGCTGAGGACGGCCAGTCGGGCGGCCCGGCCAGCGATGGTACCGAGCCTGCAGCCCCGTCGGTTGACGGCATGCAGCGTCAGGGGCTGTGGGTTGATATCAAGGTCTGACCCTTTTTTCTGGCCTCGCGTGCCAGTGCGTCGCATTATTGGCCGAGAGCCTGCGGCCAACGCCGTGCGGTACCTCGACTAGAACTCACAGACAGTGGCCCGATGCAATATGAGCGAAGACAACAAACTGATCGATCTGAACGCTGAACGTATAAAGCGTGTACATGACCTCAAAGAAAAACGTCTGAATGAAGTGCGGGCCGCCTTCGAGCAAGCCCTGCCTTTTGCCAAAGCGGGTAAAAAACCCAAGAAGAAGCCTAAAAAGCGCTGACCAACAGCGTTTCTCATGATCTGAGTCAACAATGCCTTCCGGGCCCGGCCGGGGTGAGGGGCAACATTGATCCCGGTCAAGTTCTCGCTGTGCGTGTCTGGTTAATCTAGCTTCAACACATACAGACACGCACAGGAGGCCGTCATGTTTCTCGATAATGTGGTTATCGCTGGAGTCGTTACCGTCGGCCTTATGGTTTTGTTTTTTGCGGGTCTGGGCATTTTTATCTGGAAAGACTCACAAAAGCGTAAAGAGCGCTGAGTCTTTCGCACGCAGAGCACGCAAGGCATTTTGGGCGACTTCGGTCGCCTATTTTTTTGTGCCCTTTTTAAGGTGTGCAGGGTTGGCATGATCGCGGCGCATAAAAAAAGGTACGCCCTGTAAGGGGCGTACCTTTTTTGTGTAGCGAGTGTTGTCAGCCGAGCGCTGTGGAGGCGAGCCAGAACAGTGCGGCAGACAGGGCAACAGTAGCGGGTAGCGTCAATACCCAAGCCATCAGGATGGTCTTGATTGTACCGCCTTGCAGGCCGCTTTTGTTGGCGACCATCGTCCCTGCCACACCCGACGACAGAATGTGCGTCGTGGACACGGGCAGGGCGTAGATGTTGGCCAGGCCAATGGCGACCGTTGTGGTGATCTGCGCCGACATACCCTGGGCATAGGTCATGCCTTGCTTGCCGATCTTTTCACCGATGGTTTTAACCACGCGTCTCCAGCCCACCATAGTGCCCAGGCCCAGTGCCAGAGCGACCGCCAGAATCACCCAGAACGGAGCGTATTCAGTGGTGGCTGTCAGGTCTTTACGCAGCTTCTCGAGGTCCGCCTTCTCGCGAGTCTCCAGTAGGGGCAGCTTGCTGACTTTCTTCGCGGTATCGTCCAGGCACAGCAGGTAGCGACGGATCTCGATACGCTTTTCCGCGGACAGCGAGTGGTAGTCCGATACGCCTTTCAGCGAGTCCAGCAAGGCCGTGATGGTTGGCTCGGTTTGCTGGGGGTTGCAGCTGAACTGTTCTGGCAGGTCGCCCTTGGCGCTTTTGCCCAGCGCCAGGAAATCGCTCAAGGTGTCGTGATTGCGCTGATAGAACTGGCTCAGGTGCAGGGTGGCGTCGCGAGTCCGCTCAATCTGGTAAGTGGTGCTGTTGAGGTCCAGCACGAAAACACTCGGCACGATACCGATCAGAACCAGCATGATCAGGCCGATACCTTTCTGGCCATCGTTGGAGCCGTGAACAAAACTCACGGTCATGGCAGAAATCACCAGCACCAGGCGGTTCCAGAATGGCGGGTGCTTTTTGTCGTCCAGTTTGCGGCGCTGCTCCGGGGTTTTGTGCATCTTGGAGTCAGGGCGCCACCACTTGAGGCCAATCAACACCAGAGCCGCTAGCAGAAAACCGGCGAGGGGCGAGAACACCAGCGAGGCACCAATATCGATAGCCTTCTGCCAGTTCACGCCTTCACTCACGGGAATGCCGGTAATCAGGGCGTTGGCCAGACCGACACCGAGGATCGAGCCGATCAGGGTGTGGGAGCTGGATGCCGGAATACCGAAGTACCAGGTGCCCAGGTTCCAGGTAATGGCTGCAGCGAGCAGCGAAAACACCATTGCCAGGCCGTGACCGGTGTTCACATTGACCAGCAGCTCTACGGGCAGCAGGTGGACGATGGCATATGCCACACCGACCCCGCCGAGCAGGACGCCGAGAAAATTGAACACACCGGAAAAAAACACCGCCAGGTGAGGCGGCATGGCTTTGGTGTAGATGACAGTCGCTACCGCGTTTGCGGTGTCATGAAAGCCGTTAATGAACTCAAAGGCGAGAACAAAGGCTAGGGCGAAGAAGAGGCTGATAAGAACCCAGGCGTCCAATCCGCTTAATAGATCGATCATGAAGGTTTTCTGACACGGTCATAAAGGGGGCGGAATTATGCCAGAAAACCCCGGTAATCGATGCATTAGCTGCCTGTTGGTAACATCTAAAAATGAAAAACTTTGTAAGACACATTCATTTGCCAATGCCTGGACTACCCTGCAAGCCGCTGATATCAAAGGCTTTAAGCGTTCAGGAAGGATCTTGTTGGCGCGCGCAAAGGTCTGAAATGAGCGTGTGAAATTTCTCAAATCGGAAGCTTTGCCGGGGTGTATGGCCACACCGTTTCACAAAACGGCCGCTCTGGCCCGTGTACAGGGGGTGCCAGAGGCGGAGTGCCAGATCAACGCCGCAGGAAGAAGTTAGTCACCCTTACGCTCTTTTTCAATTTTCTGTATTTCATCCGTGAAGGCTTGATCGAGCAGGCTTGCCCGTTTGCGCCAAGGCTTGCGCTCGGGCTCGGGCTGGGCGGCATAGGTCGTCACTTCACCACCGTAAACATCCTTGTAACGTTGTTCCTGACGCTCAAGTTCTGCGCGCAGTTCGTCTTTCGTCACAGTGTTACCTAAATAGAGTGGAAATAAAAATCGATGAACCTTCGTGGGGCAATGAAGAACCAACTGACGGTTGCGGGTGCACTCGTATTACTCATACACACCGTCAAGGTTAAACCAATCGCTCCGCGCGCGGCCCGATCATCAACTAATGGATGACTGCGCCGCGGTGAGTGTTCACCCCAATGAAAAATAACATACCGTGCACTTAACGTTTCAGGGCATATTCACGGATTGGATTCACGCGTGAAATTGGATCCAATGGGTGGATATGTTCGATCCGGTACATTCAATTACGTGCAGGCCCTCCAGGGTCTGAGTAATGGCTCTACTATCGCTGAATAAGTTCGGTTGCGTCAACTTCCAAGTGGCTATCAGTGGAGGTGCACTCGTGACTAAACGAGTTGCGCAGTGCGCATTATTAGTGGCTCCGGCTATTAGTTATCCTGATGAATTATTCAATGTGTTGAGCGGGTTTAAAATCGTTCAATCATAAACAGTGTTTTTCTTTCAGCGCTACTGCGGCGTGTGCAGATGACTTGCCCCTTTCGTTGTTTAAATAATGGTTGGCTCAATCATGGTCAGCAGTTTCTTCTTTGCGCGGATTGATCATTATCTTGTCCCTGTAGGGAAATGGCGGAACCTTTCGTATGACAGCGGCCGGGTGTGTTAATACCGTTATATTGCGATTATCGGTCATTGGTTCGATAATCGCCCATTACCGCTGGCGCACAGGGCCTGTCCGGCGGGTTTGGTCTGCAATAATAAATAAGTAAATCAGCAGGGGGCAGGGAATGAGTGAGCAATTGCGTAATGTGGCTGCCTGTATTGCGCCGCCGATTGTGGCATCGCCCGCCAAGCGCATTCAGGCGTTTGCAGGCGACCCCGATTTTATGGCTTCACTGGCCCGAGGCTTGGCCGTGGTGCAGGCGTTTCAGGAGCGCAAGCGGCACCTGACCATTGCTCAAATCAGCCATAGGACTGAAATTCCCCGCGCGGCGGTGCGCCGTTGCCTCTATACCTTGATCAAGTTGGGGTATGCCACCACCGATGGGCGCACCTATTCACTGTTGCCCAAAGTGTTGACTCTGGGCCACGCCTATTTGTCTTCGACACCTTTGGCCGTATCGGCGCAGCCCTACCTGGATCGCATGAGCGAGCAGTTGCATGAAGCCTGCAATATGGCGACGCTCGAAGGCGACGACATTTTGTACATCGCTCGTTCAGCGACCACTCAGCGTTTGATCTCTGTGGATCTCTCCGTGGGTGGGCGTTTGCCGGCCTATTGCACCTCCATGGGGCGCATCCTGCTGGCGGCGCTGGACAACGTGACGCTGGACGAATACTTGTCTCATGGCGATTTTCAGGCCAAGACCAGCCGAACGCTGCACACCCCCGAGGCCTTGTTGGAATGCCTCAAACAAGTGCGCACTCAGGGCTGGTGTGTAGTGGATCAGGAGTTGGAGCAAGGTTTGCGCTCGATTGCCGTGCCGGTCTATGACGCCTCGGGGCAAGTACTGGCGGCCCTGAATGTCAGCACCCATGCGGGCCGTGTTACCCGCACAGAACTGGAACAGCGCTTTCTGCCGATCATGCTCAATTCCAGTCGCGAACTGAGTGCTCAGTTGTTTACTTGATTCGTTCTGCTTCGGCTATTACACAGCTAGCTAACTATGTGTTCGTTAATCGAACACATAGTCGATTATCGGATTGTTTGACCGGGTACGGCGGCTTAACCTGCTGATTATCCGGTGCCCTCTGGCGCACCTCCAACGCTCAGTGGCCTACAACAATCGGGAGCTACCCCAGATGGCAGATATCATCTCGCTGCATGACGCCGTGAAACAGTTTGTGAACGACGGCGACACCCTTGCCCTCGAAGGTTTTACACATCTCATTCCGACCGCAGCCGGTCATGAAATCATTCGTCAAGGCAAGAAAGGCCTGACTCTGGTGCGTATGACACCTGACTTGATCTACGACCAGTTGATCGGGGCCGGGTGTGCCCGCAAGTTGATTTTCTCTTGGGGCGGTAATCCAGGTGTCGGCTCGTTGCACCGTCTGCGCGATGCTGTCGAAAAACAGTGGCCGCAGCCGCTGGAGATCGAAGAACACAGTCACGCTGACCTGGCCAATGCTTATGTGGCAGGGGCTTCGGGCTTGCCCTTTGCGGTACTGCGCGCTTATGCAGGCTCTGACCTGCCCAAGGTCAACCCGCTGATCAAAACCGTGACGTGCCCGTTCACTGGCGAAGTACTGGCCGCTGTGCCTTCAGTACGCCCGGATGTCACCGTGATTCATGCCCAAAAAGCAGACCGCAAAGGCAACGTGTTGCTGTGGGGCATTCTGGGCGTGCAAAAAGAAGCCGCACTGGCGGCCAAGCGGTGCATTGTGACGGTTGAAGAGATTGTCGACGATTTGCAGGCTCCGATGAATGCGTGCGTGCTGCCTACCTGGGCGTTGAGCGCCGTTTGCCATGTGCCGGGCGGGGCGCACCCTTCCTACGCTCATGGTTACACCGAGCGTGATAACCGCTTCTATCAAGCGTGGGATCCGATTGCCCGCGATCGTGAGACGTTTACTGCCTGGATTAACGAATACATCCGTGGCACTGCGAATTTCAGTGAGTTCCAGGCCAAGCTGGCCCGCGCTTCGGAGGCAAAATAATGACTTACTCCACCAACGAAATGATGACCGTCGCCGCTGCCCGCCGCCTGAAAAACGGTTCAGTGTGCTTTGTTGGCATTGGCCTGCCTTCCAAGGCCGCCAACCTGGCGCGCCTGACTTCGTCCCCGGACGTCGTATTGATCTACGAGTCCGGGCCGATCGGCGCAAAGCCCAACGTGCTGCCGCTGTCCATCGGTGATGGCGAGCTGGCCGAAACCGCTGATACTGTGGTCTCGACCAGCGAAATCTTTCGTTACTGGCTGCAAGGTGGTCGCGTGGATGTTGGCTTTTTGGGGGCCGCGCAGGTTGACCGCTTCGGTAACATCAACACCACCGTTGTGGGGGATTACCACCACCCTAAAGTTCGCTTGCCGGGAGCTGGTGGTGCGCCGGAGATTGCCGGTTCAGCGAAAAGTGTGCTGATTATTCTCAAGCAGTCAGCCCGTTCGTTTGTCGACAAACTGGATTTCATTACGTCAGTCGGCCATGGCGAGGGCGGCGATTCACGCCAACGCCTGGGCCTGCCGGGTGCTGGGCCGGTGGGCATCATTACGGACTTGTGCATCATGGAACCGGAGGCGCAAACCAACGAATTTGTCGTCACGGCACTGCACCCGGGCGTTACCCGTGAGCAAGTGGTCGCAGCCACGGGCTGGGCCGTGCGTTTTGCCGATCACGTAGAGCACACTGCGGCACCGACCGAGGTAGAGCTTGAAGCGCTGCGCGATCTGGAAGCGCGTACCGCAGTGGCCCACGGCCAAGCACCGGGAGAAGCGTGATGCGCGACGTTTATATCTGTGACGCGATCCGTACCCCGATCGGGCGCTTTGGCGGTGGCCTGGCCGCCGTTCGCGCTGACGATCTGGCCGCGACCCCAATCAAGGCCTTGATGACGCGTAACCCGAGCGTGAAATGGGACGAAGTGGACGAAGTGTTTTTCGGCTGTGCCAACCAGGCCGGTGAAGACAATCGCAACGTCGCCCGCATGGCGGCATTGCTCGCCGGCCTGCCGGACACCGTACCTGGCGTGACCTTGAACCGCCTGTGCGCTTCGGGCATGGACGCGATCGGCACCGCGTTCCGCGCCATTGCTAGCGGCGAGATGGAGCTGGCGATTGCCGGGGGTGTCGAATCGATGTCCCGTGCACCCTTTGTGATGGGCAAGGCCGATGCTGCGTTTTCACGCACGATGAAGCTGGAAGACACCACCATCGGCTGGCGCTTTATCAACCCGCTGATGAAAGCCCAGTACGGTGTGGACGCTATGCCGCAGACCGCCGATAACGTGGCCGATGACTACGGTATTTCCCGTGCCGATCAGGACGCCTTTGCCCTGCGTAGCCAGCAGCGAACGGCGGCGGCGCAAGCGGCCGGCTACTTTGCTGAGGAAATCGTGCCAGTGCGTATCACCCATAAAAAGGGTGAAACCGTGGTTGAGCAGGACGAGCACCCCCGTGCCGACACCACCCTTGAAACCCTGAGCCGGCTAAAGCCCGTCAACGGGCCGGATAAAACCGTGACCGCTGGCAATGCCTCGGGGGTCAATGATGGTGCGGCGGCGCTGATTCTCGCCTCGGCCGACGCGGTGAAACGCCACGGCCTGACCCCCCGCGCCCGCGTGCTGGGAATGGCCAGCGCCGGCGTTGCGCCCCGAGTGATGGGTATTGGCCCGGTGCCGGCTGTGCGCAAATTGGTGGAGCGCCTGGGCCTGGCGGTCACAGATTTTGACGTGATCGAACTGAACGAAGCATTCGCCAGCCAGGGCCTGGCGGTGCTGCGCGAGTTGGGCCTGGCCGACGATGCGCCGCAGGTCAATCCCAACGGCGGAGCTATTGCCTTGGGACACCCGCTGGGCATGAGCGGCGCACGGATCGTCATGACTGCGTTACATCAGCTGGAAAAAACCGGCGGTAAAAAAGGTCTGGCCACGATGTGCGTCGGCGTAGGGCAAGGCCTTGCCCTGGCTATCGAGCGCGTCTGATCGCGCTACGCTTTACGTGTTCGCCAAAAGCCGGGCGACTGACCTTCAGTCGTTCGGCTTATTGTGGTTACGGCGTTAGATGTTGCAAGGTATGTCTGATTGCTACTAAACCTCGATGAGTGCCTAGCCATGACTACAGAAACTCACTACACAGGAGAAGAGCGCAAAAAAAGGATTTTTGCGATTGTCGGTGCGTCTTCCGGCAACCTGGTCGAATGGTTCGACTTTTACGTGTATGCCTTTTGTGCCATTTACTTTGCCCCTGCTTTTTTTCCTTCTGATGACCCGACGGTTCAGCTACTGAACACGGCTGGCGTATTTGCCGCCGGTTTCCTGATGCGGCCTATCGGCGGTTGGGTGTTTGGGCGGGTGGCCGACAAGCATGGGCGCAAGAACTCCATGATGATCTCGGTGCTGATGATGTGCGCCGGGTCTCTGGTGATTGCCTTTTTACCGACCTATGAGTCGATTGGTGCCTGGGCACCGGCGCTGCTGCTGTTGGCACGGTTGTTTCAAGGCCTGTCGGTGGGTGGCGAGTACGGCACCACGGCCACCTACATGAGTGAAGTAGCGCTCAAGGGCCAGCGCGGGTTCTTCGCGTCTTTCCAATACGTCACCCTGATTGGCGGGCAGTTGCTGGCCGTATTGGTGGTGGTGATTCTTCAGCAGTTTCTGTCAGAAGACGAACTGCGTGCCTGGGGCTGGCGTGTACCGTTTGTGATCGGGGCCATTGCGGCCGTGATTTCCTTGCTGCTGCGCCGTACCTTGAAAGAAACCACCAGCGCGCAAACGCGTCAGGACAAAGATGCGGGCAGTATCGCGGCGTTGTTCCGCGACCACAAAGCCGCCTTTATCACCGTGCTGGGTTACACCGCAGGCGGTTCGTTGATTTTCTACACCTTCACTACTTATATGCAGAAGTACCTGGTGAACACCGCAGGTATGCACGCCAAGACCGCCAGTTACATCATGACCGGTGCGCTCTTCCTTTACATGTGCATGCAGCCGCTGTTCGGCATGCTGGCAGACAAGATTGGCCGTCGTAACTCGATGCTGTGGTTTGGCGGCTTGGGCACGTTGTGTACTGTCCCGATTCTGTTGAGCCTGAAAACCGTCAGCAGCCCGTTTTTGGCGTTTGTGCTGATTACCCTGGCACTGGCGATCGTCAGCTTTTACACCTCGATCAGTGGTCTGGTTAAAGCCGAGATGTTCCCACCCCAGGTCCGAGCGCTGGGCGTGGGGCTGGCCTATGCCGTAGCTAACGCGATTTTTGGTGGCTCGGCGGAGTATGTGGCACTGGGTCTCAAGTCCATGGGCATGGAAAACACGTTCTACTGGTATGTAACGGCCATGATGGCCATTGCGTTTCTATTTAGCTTCCGTTTGCCCAAGCAACCCAAATACCTGCACCACGACGTGTGATGCACGGCGCGCGCCCATGACCGGCGCGCGCCCTCAAAGGATGGATTATGAGTACGCGTAATCAACTGTTCGATGCCTACTTCACTGCCCACGCCATGGGTGAGGTGTTTTCCGATCACGGCCGCGTGCAAGCCATGCTTGACGTTGAAGCCGCGTTGGCAAGGGCCCAAGCTCGCGTGGGGTTGATCCCCGAGTCAGCGGTGGAACCGATTGCGCAGGCTTGCCAGGCACACCTGTATGACTTTGATGCGTTGGGCCAGGCCATCGCCAGCGCCGGTAATTCCGCAATTCCCTTGGTGAAAGCATTGGGCAAGCAAATTGCCAGCACCGATCCCGAGGCGGAACGTTACGTGCACCTGGGTGCAACGAGCCAGGATGTGATGGACAGCGGCCTGGTGCTGCAATTGCGCGCTGCCTTTGAACTGGTCGAACGGGACCTGGCGCTGATGGGCGACGTATTGGCCCAGCAGGCGCAACGCTATGCCACGACGCCGCTTGCGGGGCGCACGTGGTTGCAGCAGGCCACACCCGTCACATTGGGTATGAAAATCGCCGGTTGGCTGGGGGCTGTCAGCCGCAGTCGCCAGCGCCTGCATGAACTGAAGCCGCGATTGCTGTGCCTGCAATTTGGTGGCGCGTCGGGCACCCTCGCCGCACTGGGTGACCAGGCCATGCCGGTGGCCCATGCATTGGCGGATGAACTGAGCTTGAACCTGCCCGATCAGCCCTGGCACACCCAGCGCGATCGTTTGGTGGAGTTTGGTGCGGTGTTGGGGCTTATTGCCGGCAGCCTGGGCAAGATGGGGCGAGATATCAGCCTGCTGATGCAAACCGAAGCGGCCGAGGTATTTGAGCCGTCTGCGCCCGGCAAGGGCGGGTCTTCGACCATGCCGCACAAACGCAACCCGGTAGGTTGTGCGGTGCTGATCAGCGCCGCGACCCGTGTTCCCGGGCTGCTGAGCACGCTGTTCAGCGCCATGCCACAAGAGCATGAGCGCAGCCTCGGGTTGTGGCATGCCGAGTGGGAAACCTTGCCTGAAATCTGTTGCCTGGTGTCTGGCGCATTGGTGCAGGCGCTCAATATGGCCCAAGGCATGGAAGTGGATGCCGGGCGCATGCTGCGCAATCTGGACCTTACCCACGGGTTGGTACTGGCAGAAGCGGTCAGCATCGTATTGGCTCAACGGGTCGGGCGCGAAACGGCGCACCATCTGCTGGAGCAATGCTGCAAGCGCGCGGTGGCCGAACAACGGCACTTGCGTGCGGTGCTGGGCGACGAGCCTCACGTCACTGAGCACCTCTCAACAGACGAACTGGATCGCTTGCTCGATCCGGCCCATTACCTTGGTCAAGCGACGACGTGGGTCGAGCGCGCGCGGGCCGAGCATTTTGCGATTCAATGATAAAAAGGAGCACTGCGTGGGACGTGTACAACTCGCTGAAGGTGAACTCAACTACCAGCTCGACGGGCCGCAAGGTGCGCCGGTATTGGTGTTGTCCAACTCGCTGGGCACGGATCTGAACATGTGGGATACCCAGATTCCAGCGTTCAGTCAGCATTTTCAGGTGCTGCGTTATGACACGCGCGGTCACGGCGAATCATTGGTGACCGAGGGCCCTTACAGCATCGAGCAGTTGGGTAAGGATGTGTTGGCGCTGCTGGACGCGCTGGATATCCAGCAGGCACATTTTTGCGGGTTGTCCATGGGCGGGTTGATCGGCCAATGGTTGGGAATCAATGCCGGTTCGCGACTGAAAAAGTTGGTGGTTTGTAACACCGCAGCCAAAATTGGCGAGCCTGCCATGTGGAACCCGCGTATCGAAACCGTGCTGCGCGAGGGAGCACCGGCCATGGCCGGGCTGCGCGATGCGTCCATTGCCCGCTGGTTTACCCCGGATTACGCCCAGGCCCACCCGGATCAAGCCAAGCGCATCACTGACATGCTGGCCGCTACCTCGCCCCAAGGTTACGCCGCCAACTGTGGTGCGGTGCGCGATGCCGATTTTCGTCAGCAGTTGGGTGCCATTGAGGTGCCGCTGCTCGTGATCGCAGGCACTGAAGATGCCGTTACGCCGCCCGCGGGCAGCCATTTCATCCAGCAGCAGGTGCACGGAGCCCAGTACGCCGAGTTTTACGCGGCCCATTTGTCCAACGTGCAGGCTGGTGACGCGTTCAGCCAATGCGTCGTGGATTTTCTGTTAGCTGAACACACGGCTTGAGGAGCACTTGATGGACGAGCAACAACGCTACGACGAAGGCATGAAGGTACGCCGCGCGGTGCTGGGCGATGCCCATGTGGACCGCAGCCTGAACGCATTGACCGAGTTCAACAGTGAGTTTCAGGAGATGATCACCCGCCACGCCTGGGGTGATATCTGGACTCGCCCCGGCTTGCCGCGGCATACCCGTAGCCTGATCACCATTGCCATGTTGATCGGGATGAACCGCAACGAAGAGCTCAAACTGCACCTGCGTGCTGCGGCCAATAATGGCGTGACCCGTGCCGAGATCAAGGAAGTGCTGATGCAGAGCGCGATTTACTGCGGTATCCCGGCAGCCAACGCCACGTTCCACCTGGCGGAGTCCGTGTGGGATGAGTTGGGGGTTGAGTCCCGCGAGTGAAGAGCCGGGGGCATTCGACACCCTGAACAACAAACCCGCCAATTGGCGGGTTTGTTGTTTAAACGCGAGGTATCACGCTTTTGGGGGGGTATCCGGGATGGGATGGTTTTGCCCGGTCTGTTCGTACCAACCACCTCCCAAGGCCTTGTACAGATTGACCTCACTGGTCAATTGCGACAGGCGATCGGTGATCAACGATTGCTGAGCACTGAACAACGAGCGCTGTGCATCGAGGAACGTCAGGTTGCTGTCGATGCCAATCCGATAACGGCGTTCGGCTAACCGGTAGTAATCCTGGTTGGCGTTGACGAAATCGTTCTGTGCCTGCAACTGCTGGTTGTAGGTCTGGCGCGCTGCCAGGCCATCCGAGACTTCCTGGAATGCCGTCTGGATCGCCTTCTCGTACTGAGAAACGGTGATGTCCTTCTGGATTTTCGAGTAATCCAGGCTCGCGCGCAAAGCCCCTGCGTTAAAGATCGGCAGGTTGATTTGCGGTGAGAACAGCCAGGTGCCGGAGCCCCCCTTGAACAACCCGGACAGGTCCGGGCTCAAGGTCCCGGCATTGGCCGTGAGGCTAATGCTCGGGAAGAATGCAGCCCGTGCTGCACCGATATTGGCGTTGGCGGCCAGTAACTTGTGCTCAGCTTCGAGAATGTCCGGTCGACGTTGCAGCAAGTCGGACGGCAAGCCTGCCGGCATGTCATTCAACAGGTCGGCTGCCAGCGGTTTACTTGCCGGCAGGTTCTCCGGGATGGTCGTGCCCAGCAACAGCGCGAGGCTGTTCTGATCCTGAGCCACCTGGCGGGTGTACCGGGCCAATTGCACTTTGGCGTTTTCGACCGATGTGCGCGACTGGCTCAGTTCCAGGGCTGAAGCGACGCCCACTTCATTGCTGCGCAAGGTCAGTTTGTAGCTTTCGTCGAAGGCCTTGAGCGTGTCTTCGGTGAGCTTGAGCAGCTCTTTATCCGCCTGCCAGGTCAAGTAAGCATTGGCGACACTGGCCACCAGACTGATCTGGGTGGAACGTCGGGCTTCCTCAGTTGCGAAGTAGTTTTGCAGCGCTTGATCGCTCAGGCTGCGCACCCGGCCAAACAGGTCCAGTTCATACGCGCTGACACCAAGGGTCGCCGAGTATTGGCTGGTGATGCCGGATTCGCCGGTTTGTGACAAGCGCGCCGGGGTGCGTTGACGGCTACCGCTGGCATTGGCGCTCACGGCCGGGAACAGGTCAGCCCGCTGAATACGGTACTGCGCGGCATACGCATCAATGTTCAACGCGGCGACCCGCAGGTCGCGGTTGTTGACCAGCGCGGTCTGAATCAACTGCTGCAGGGCCGGGTCATGGAAAAACTGGCGCCAGCCTTGTTCCGCAGCGGCCTGGTTGGCCGCCTCGGTTGGCGAGTAGGCCGGGCCTTGCGGGTACTGCGCGGCGACCGGCGCTTCAGGGCGCTGGTAATCCGGGATCAGTGAGCAGCCGCTCAGCGTAAACGCCGTGACGGCCAGGGCTAGAAGGGACTTGCTCATTGGCCAGCCTCGTTGTTTGGAGTTTTAGTCAGATCCGCAGCGGTCTCAGGCTGCTTTTTGCTGCCAATGGCCGACACGGCAACAAAGAACAATGGCACCCAGAAGATGGCCAGGATGGTTGCACTCAGCATGCCCCCGATGACGCCTGTACCGATGGCGTGTTGGCTGCCGGAACCTGCGCCATGGGAAATCGCCAGCGGGATAACGCCGAGGATGAAGGCCAGCGAGGTCATGATAATCGGGCGCAAACGCATGCGGCACGCTTCAATGGCTGCTTCAGTCAGGGTGCGTCCTTGTTCATGCAACTCTTTGGCGAATTCGACGATCAGGATGGCGTTTTTGGCTGCCAGCCCGATGGTCGTTAACAGCCCCACCTGGAAGTACACGTCGTTGGACAACCCGCGCAGGCTGGTGGCCATCAACGCACCGATAATCCCCAGGGGCACAACCAGCATGACCGCAATCGGGATCGACCAGCTTTCGTACAGAGCCGCTAGGCACAGGAATACCATCAGCAGAGAGATCGCGTACAGGGCAGGCGCTTGCGAGCCTGACAGACGTTCCTCGTAAGACAGGCCTGTCCAAGAGATACCTACGCCTGGCGGCAGCTTCTTGGCCAGGGCTTCAACTTCAGCCATCGCCTCGCCGCTGCTGTAGCCCGGAGCCGGAGTACCCAGGATTTCCATGGCCTCGACGCCGTTATAGCGCGACAGTTTTGGTGGGCCATAAGTCCATTCACCGCGGGCAAAGGCCGAGAACGGAACCATCGTGCCTTCAGCGTTGCGCACGTACCATTTCTTCAGGTCTTCAGGGTTCATCCGCGATTCGGCATCGCCCTGCAGGAACACTTTCTTCACGCGCCCACGGTCAATGAAGTCATTGACGTAGCTGGCACCCAGGCCAATGGACAGCGTGCTGTTAATGTCCGACAGGCTCACACCTTGGGCGCGGGCGGCCTCATCGTCGATGATCAGGCGGTATTGCGGTTCATCGTTCATGCCGTTTGGCCGCACACCGGCCAGCACCTTGCTTTGGGCGGCCATCCCCAGGAACTGGTTACGGGCCTCCATCAGCTTCTCGTGACCGATACCGGCACGGTCTTGCAGGTAAACGTCAAAACCGGTGGCGTTACCCAGCTCCATAACGGCCGGCGGGGCAAAGGCGAACACCATGGCATCGCGGAAGGTGGAGAAGTGTTTCTGGGCCCGCGCGGCCAGCGCAAATACGCTGTTGTCCGCATCACGGTCGCCCCAGGGCTTGAGCATAATGAACGCCATGCCCGAGCTTTGACCGCGACCCGCAAAGTTGAAGCCGTTTACGGTAAAGACAGAAGACACGGCCGCCGATTCATCCGTGAGCAGGTACTCACGCATACGATCGATAACATCCTGCGTGCGCTCTGCGGTGGTGCCCGGTGGCGTTTGAACCTGTGCAAACAGTACGCCTTGGTCTTCTTCCGGTAGGAAGGAGGTAGGGATACGGGTGAACAGGAACACCATGCCGACCACGATCAGTACGTAGGCCAGCAGGTACGGTGCCTTGTGGCGCAGAATGCTGGCCACGCTGTTTTCGTAACGCTTCACGCCGCTGTCGAAGGTACGGTTGAACCAGCCGAAGAAACCGCGCTTGTTCTCGCCGTGATCACCTTTGGCAATCGGCTTGAGCATGGTGGCGCACAGGGCCGGGGTGAAGATCAGGGCAACCAGTACCGAGAGGCCCATTGCTGACACGATGGTGATGGAGAACTGGCGGTAAATCACACCTGTAGAGCCGCCGAAGAAGGCCATCGGCAGCAATACAGCCGACAGTACCAGGGCAATACCCACCAGAGCACCCTGGATCTGGCCCATGGATTTCTTGGTGGCTTCTTTAGGCGACAGGCCTTCTTCGGCCATCACCCGCTCGACGTTTTCCACCACAACAATGGCATCGTCCACCAGCAAGCCGATGGCCAGTACCATGCCGAACATGGTCAGGGTGTTAATGCTGAAGCCCGCGGCGGCCAGAATCCCGAAGGTACCCAGCAACACCACAGGCACCGTCATCGTGGTGATGATGGTGGCGCGGAAGTTCTGCAAGAACAGGAACATCACCAGGAACACCAGTACGACGGCTTCAACCAGGGTTTCAACCACACCCTTGATCGAGGCGGAGACCACTGGCGTGGTGTCATAGGGGTAAACCACTTTCATGCCTGGCGGGAAGAACGGTTCCAGGTCTTTGATGGTCTGACGCAGTGCCTTGGCGGTGTCCAGTGCGTTGGCACCGGTCGCCAGTTTGATGGCAAGGCCCGATGACGCTTTACCGTTGAACTGAGCGCTGATGCTGTAGTTCTCGCCGCCCAGGGCGACGTCAGCGACGTCTTTCAAGCGAACCTGGGAACCGTCGGTGTTGACCTTGAGCAGGATTTTATTGAACTCTTCGGCGCTCTGCAGGCGCGTCTTGCCGATGATGGTAGCGTTCAGCTCCTGGCCTTTGACGGCTGGCAGGCCACCCAATTGCCCGGAAGACACCTGTACGTTCTGAGCCGCGATGGCCGACTTAACGTCCACCGGTGTCAGGTTGTACTTGTTCAATTTGGACGGGTTCAGCCAGATACGCATGGCGTACTGGGCACCGAACACCTGGAAGTCACCCACACCTTCGGTACGGGAGATCGGGTCCTGCATGTTGGACACGATGTAGTTGGACAAATCGTCCTTGTTCATGGTGCCGTCTTCCGACACCACGCCGATCACCATCAGGAAGTTTTTCACCGCCTTGGTCACACGGATGCCCTGTTGCTGAACCTCTTGAGGCAACAGTGGCGTGGCCAGGTTGAGCTTGTTCTGCACCTGAACCTGAGCGGTATCGGGGTCAGTGCCCTGGTCGAAGGTGGCGGTGATGGTCATGCTGCCGTCGGAGTTACTTTCCGACGACACATAACGCAGGTGGTCAATCCCGTTGAGCTGTTGCTCGATCACTTGGACCACGGTGTCCTGCACGGTTTGCGCCGAAGCGCCCGGGTAGCTCACAGAGATCGAAATGGCCGGAGGTGCAATGCTCGGGTATTGGTTGATGGGCAGTTTGAGAATCGATAGAGCCCCGACCAGCATGATCACCAGGGCAATTACCCAAGCGAAAATCGGACGGTCGATAAAAAATTTCGACATGGTTTATTCCCCTTTGCTGCCCGTAGCTTTTTCAGTTGCCGGGGCGGATGCCGGGGTTTCGCCTTGTGGTTTTTCCATGATTTTGACTTCAGCACCGGGTCTGATGTATTGCAGGCCGTCTGTAATCAATCGATCGCCAGCGTTCAGGCCTTTTTCCACCAACCAGTAGTTGCCTACGGTACGGGACGCCTGAAGCACACGCAGTTCAACCTTGTTATCCGGGCCCACGACCATTGCCGTCGGTTGGCCCTTGAGGTTGTGCGTCACGCCGATTTGCGGTGCCAGAATGGCATTGCTGTCGATGCCGGCTTCCAGTTGCGCGTGGACAAACATGCCCGGCAACAACGTGTCGTTCGGGTTAGGGAATACGGCGCGCAGCGTCACGGAACCGGTGGTTTCATCCACCGAGACTTCGCTGAACTCCAGGCGACCTTCCAACGGGTACTCGGCACCATCAGGCAGGGTCAGTTTGACCTTTGCTGCGTTTTCACCGGCCTTTTTCAAGCGGCCGTCGGCCAAATCGCGGCGCAGCTCAAGCATTTCGACAGAAGACTGCGTGACGTCCACATAGATCGGGTCCAGTTGCGTGATCACAGCCAGCGCATTGGCTTGACCGCTGGTGACCAGAGCCCCTTCGGTGTACAGCGAACGCCCGATACGACCCGACAGAGGGGCCAGAACTTTGGTGTAACGCAGGTTGACCAGTGCAGTATTCAGCGCGGCTTCAGCCTGCAAGCGTGCCGACTCGGCATTGTCGTATTCCTGGCGGCTGACAGCTTGCTCCGCGACCAACTGCTTGTAACGCTCAGCCAGCGATTTGGCTGATTGCAGTGTTGCCCGAGCGCTGAGCACGTTGCTTTCATAAATAGCGGGGTCGATTTGATACAGCTGCTGACCGGCTTTGACGTCAGAGCCTTCCTTGAACAGGCGCTTGAGAATAATGCCGTTCACTTGTGGGCGAACTTCAGCCGATCGATAAGACGTCGTTCGACCGGGGAGATCAGTGGTCAGGGTAAAAGGTTGAGTTTTCAGCGTGACAACGCCGACCTGAGGGGTTTGCGGGGCAGGTGCCGCCTCTTCCTTTTTACATCCGCTGAGCAGGGATGCCAGGGTGACGGCAGCAACCAGAGCAGTAACAGCTGGCTTGAATTGCATGAAAGTCCTCGGGTCAGGCACGCGAAAGCGCACAAGAATAGTGGAAGGGTAAAGAAAGCTGTTCCGGGTGGATAAGTAGCTTGCTATGAAATATACTTACATTCGTGTCTGTTTGTAAATAGACGAGGCACGCTGTACCGAACGCCGCAGGGCCCTTTTTAAAGCCTGTAGCAGGCCGGGATAAGGCATAACAAGCGCCACCCGATGTTGGTTTGGATAAGCGATCGCCGGTATCCGGATTCTTCTGATTGAGGTTTTTATTGTCATGGCGCGTCGTACCAAAGAAGAGGCTCAGGAAACCCGGAGCAAAATCCTCGAATCGGCTGAGCAGGCCTTTTATGAGCGGGGCGTTGCGCGTACCACGCTCGCGGACATAGCGGCTCTGGCAGGTGTGACGCGAGGCGCTATCTATTGGCACTTCAGCAACAAGGCCGAGTTGGTGCAGGCCATGCTGGACAGCTTGCATGAGCCGCTTGAAGAGATGGCCAAGGCCAGTGAAAGCCAGGACGAACTGGACCCGCTCGGCTGCATGCGTAAGCTGCTGGTGCATTTGTTTCGTCAGGTTGTGCTCGAACCTAAAACGCGACGTATTAATGAAATTTTGTTTCATAAATGCGAATTCACTGACGAAATGAGCGATTTGCGCCGTCAGCGCCAAGTGGCGAGTGTCGACTGTAATGTTCGAATCGAGCTGGCTTTGACGAATGCCATCCATCGCAAACAACTCCCTGAAACCCTTGATGTCCACCGTGCTGCAATCTGTTTGCATGCCTATATCAACGGCGTTCTAGGGCAATGGCTGCTGGTTCCCGACAGCTTTGATCTTCATCGGGATGCTGAGTCCTTGGTGGACACTTGCCTGGAAATGCTGCGATTCAGCCCTAGCTTACGTAGGCCGGATCCGATTTGTGCATGAGTCTAGTAGCCCTAAGCCATAAGGCTAGGGAAGATTGCTGTAGAAACGCATTTTGATACACGACGGCCTTTATATACGTCTATGGCGCAGCTTTAAAGCCAATGGGCTGAGTATTTTGTAGGTTAAGTGTTACGGCTGAGTTAAGGAAAGAGGGCTCATCCAGGTCGTATGAGCAAGCAGAGGGCCCACAGGTCAGGTCCGTTTCATACTGAATATACGGGGTGTGGCTGACTAGCCTGTATCTGGTTTCTTGAGGTCGTATCAGCGCTATGCACGACGAGCGCCCTCTCAGCCCTCATATGGCCTGACCTGCGGACCCTATTCCCAAAACGCAAAAAGCCCCGGCTCACAGTGAGGCGGGGCTTTTTTACTGCAGTGCGGCTTAGCGTTCCAGATCAGCGATCTTGTTCGGCTTACCGTCCCACTCTTCCGCGTCCGGCAGAGCGTCTTTCTTCTCAGTGATGTTTGGCCAGATTTCGGCCAGCTCCACATTCAGCTGAATAAAGTTTTCCATGCCGGCAGGGATCTCATCTTCAGAGAAAATGGCCTGTGCGGGGCATTCAGGCTCACAAAGCGCGCAGTCGATGCACTCATCCGGGTGAATCACCAGGAAGTTCGGGCCTTCGTAAAAGCAGTCCACCGGACAGACTTCTACGCAGTCGGTGTACTTGCACTTGATGCAGTTGTCGGTGACGACGAAGGTCATTTCTAATTCTCTCCTCAGGCGGCGGCGGCAAAATCCTTCCAGTTCAGGTTCGCCGGGTTCGGGAGTGATATCTACTGATCAGGCTAAAAGGCCAGTAGCATCCCGAACCGCGCGCGATTCTAGCAGCTTTTAAAGGCGTGTCTTTAATGTGTAGAGCAAATCAAGTGCTTTACGTGGCGTCATGTTGTCCAGATCGAGCTTGGACAGGTCATCCAGAACCGGGTGCGGCAAGCTGGCAAACAGATCGCTCTGCTGCGGCGGTGCCTTTTTTCCGGGGGCCGCGCGCGGCGCTTCATGGGGCAGGCTTGTGGTTTCAAGACGGCTCAAGTGTTCGCGGGCACGGGTAATGACATTGCTTGGAACCCCTGCCAATTGCGCGACTGCCAAGCCATAGCTTTGGCTCGCCGGGCCGGGTAAGACGTGGTGCAGAAACACGATGCGTTCGTTGTGTTCGGTCGCGCTCAAGTGCACGTTGGCCACCAGCGGTTCGTTCTCGGGCAGCACCGTGAGTTCAAAGTAATGCGTGGCGAACAGGGTGTAGGCACGCAATTGGGCGAGCCGCTCGGCAGCAGCCCATGCCAGCGACAAACCATCGAACGTGCTGGTACCGCGCCCCACTTCATCCATCAGCACCAGGCTGCGGTCAGTGGCGTTATGCAGAATGTTCGCGGTTTCGCTCATTTCGACCATGAAGGTTGACCGCCCGCCGGCCAGGTCATCGCTGGAGCCGATCCGGGTGAAAATCCGGTCCACCAACGACAGTTCACAACTGGCGGCGGGCACAAAGCTACCGATATGCGCGAGCAATACAATGAGTGCGGTCTGGCGCATGTAAGTGGATTTACCGCCCATGTTCGGACCGGTGATTACCAACATGCGAGTGTTGTCATCCAGCGCCAGGTCGTTGGCGACAAACGGCGTTGTCAGCACTTGCTCGACCACCGGGTGGCGACCTTGGCTGATGCGCATGCACGGCTCAGTGACAAAGCGCGGGCAGTTCAAGTCAAGGTTCAAGGCGCGTTCGGCCAGGTTGCTCAGTACATCCAGCTCGGCCAGTGCCGCTGCCGTGTCTTGTAGCGGTGGCAACTCCCCGATCAGGGTTTCAAGCAAGGCTTCGTACAGCATTTTCTCGCGGGCCAGCGCCCGGCTTTTCGCTGACAGGGCTTTGTCTTCAAAGGCTTTGAGCTCGGGCGTGATAAAGCGCTCTGCACCTTTAAGTGTCTGGCGGCGGATGTAATCGGCGGGAGCCTGTTCAGCCTGTTTGCTGGGCAGCTCGATGAAGTAGCCATGAACACGGTTGTAGCCGACCTTCAGGTTGGCCAGGCCGGTGCGGGCCTTTTCGCGGGCCTCAAGATCAATCAGAAACTGCCCGGCGTTTTCGCTCAGGGACTGCAGCTCATCCAGTTCGGCGTCATAACCGGTCTTCAACACACCGCCATCGCGAATCACCGCAGGCGGGTTATCGATAATGGCTTTGTCCAGCAGCGCTGCCAGTTCCGGGTAGGTGCGGGTGACCGTTGCCAGGTGTTGCAGGTGCGGTGCCTCAAGGCCGAGCATCGCATCTTGCAGCTCAGGCAGGGCGCTCAAGGCATCACGCAGTCGTGCCAGGTCGCGTGGGCGGGCATTGCGCAAACCGATACGGGCCAGAATACGTTCCAGGTCACCGATTTCCTTGAGCTGCGGTTGCAGTTTTTCGAAGCGATAACCGTCCAGCAGGCAGGTAATGGACGACTGGCGCGCCAACAGAACAGTCAAATCCCGAAGTGGCCGGTTCAGCCAGCGCGTCAGCAGGCGACTGCCCATTGACGTCTGGCAGCGGTCAACCACCGATTGCAGCGTGTTGTCGCGGCCACCGGCCAGGTTAGTGTCCAGCTCCAGATTGCGACGGCTGGCCCCATCCAGCACGACGGTATCGTCCAGGCGTTCATGGCGCAGGCTGCGCAAGTGGGGCAGGGCGGTGCGCTGGGTTTCCTTGGCGTAGCTGAGCAAACACCCGGCGGCACCGATGGCCAGTGTCAGGTTCTCGCAGCCGAAACCTTTAAGATCCTGGGTGGAGAATTGCTGGCACAGGCTTTTCAGCGCCGAATCGCGCTCAAAGTCCCACGGTGCACGCCGCCGCACGCCCCGGCGCTTTTCGGCTGGCAGCCCTTGTGGCCAGTCGTCCGGGATCATCAGTTCTACCGGGTTGATCCGCTCCAGTTCCGCCAGCAGGTTCTCCCAGCCCTTGATCTCCAGCACCGAGAAGTTGCCACTGGTGATGTCCAGTACGGCAAGACCAAACAAACGCTCATCGCCCAGTACTGCGGCGATCAGATTATCGCGGCGTTCATCCAGCAGCGCTTCATCGCTGACCGTACCCGGCGTAATGATCCGCACGACCTGACGATCCACCGGACCTTTACTGGTAGCAGGGTCACCGACCTGTTCGCAAATCACCACGGACTCGCCCAGCTTGACCAGCTTGGCCAGGTAACCTTCCGCCGCATGGTAAGGAATCCCGCACATCGGGATGGCCTGGCCGGCAGATTGCCCACGCGCCGTAAGGGTGATATCCAGCAGCTTGGCGGCTTTCTTCGCGTCTTCGTAGAAAATCTCGTAGAAGTCGCCCATGCGGTAAAACATCAACTGATCAGGGTGCTGGTTTTTCAAACGCCAGTACTGCTGCATCATTGGCGTGTGGGAGGACAGGTCGCTGGTATTTTTACTCATGAGGGGGCTTAGGCGGGTTCGTTTGAAAAGAGGGGTAAAAAGTGGCGCAAGGCGCTGGCTTTTCGCAATGTACTCAAGGTTAACATGCCAGTCCCCTGCATCTACAGGCGCGAATCCGTCTGCAATCGCGGGGCGCTCTATATAGAAGAAACAGAATCTGCCCGCGATCAACCGGCGTGCAGATCAAGGTCACTATCTGTCAGGAGACGATCATGGATTCACTCTCTCAACTCGCGGCTGAACTCGGGCAGCAGTTACAGGCGCTTAACGCTCAAGTGACCACTGCCGAATCCTGCACCGGTGGGGGGATTGCACAGGCCATCACCCGAACGCCCGGCAGTTCTGCCTGGTTTGAGGCCGGCTTTGTCACGTATTCGAACCGGCAGAAAACGCGACAACTGGGGGTTCCAGAGCCATTGTTTGCCCAGGTCGGTGCGGTCAGCCGTGAAGTGGTTGAGGCCATGGTGCGCGGTGCGCAGGTGCAAAGTGACGCGCGATTCGCCGTTGCAGTCAGTGGTGTCGCCGGGCCGGGAGGCGGGTCGGTGGACAAACCGGTAGGCACCGTCTGGTTGGCGTGGGGCGTGGGTGACGTGGTTACCGCCGAGTGCCGGCACTTCCCCGGTGATCGTGATGAGGTGCGCTTGCAAACGGTGAAAGCTGCTTTGGAGGGGCTAATACGCCGAACGGTAGGCGAAATAAAAAATCAGGGGTAGGCGATCCTTTAACCCTGTGGAATAATACTGTCTACTTATACAGTTATCGGCCGACCGGCCATATTGATTACGAGAGGACTTTAATGGACGACAACAAGAAGAAAGCCTTGGCTGCGGCCTTGGGTCAGATCGAACGTCAATTCGGCAAGGGTGCCGTGATGCTGATGGGCGAGCAAGAGCGTCAGGAAGTACCGGCGATCTCTACTGGCTCCCTCGGCCTGGACATTGCGCTGGGCATTGGCGGTCTGCCAAAGGGCCGTATTGTTGAAATTTACGGTCCGGAATCGTCGGGTAAAACCACGCTGACCCTGTCCGTGATTGCCCAGGCGCAAAAAGCCGGTGCAACCTGTGCTTTCGTCGACGCCGAACACGCCCTTGACCCTGAATATGCGGCCAAGCTGGGTGTGAACGTCGATGACTTGCTGGTATCCCAGCCTGACACCGGCGAGCAGGCGCTGGAAATTACCGACATGTTGGTGCGCTCCAATGCGGTTGACGTCATCATTATCGACTCCGTAGCGGCACTGACACCTAAAGCTGAAATCGAAGGCGACATGGGTGATATGCACGTTGGCTTGCAAGCCCGTCTGATGTCCCAAGCGCTGCGTAAAATCACCGGTAACATCAAGAACGCCAACTGCCTGGTGATCTTCATTAACCAGATCCGCATGAAAATCGGCGTAATGTTCGGTAGCCCGGAGACCACCACCGGGGGTAACGCGCTGAAGTTCTACTCATCTGTACGTCTGGACATCCGCCGCACGGGTGCAGTGAAAGAAGGCGATGTGATTGTCGGCAGCGAAACCCGCGTCAAAGTGGTCAAGAACAAAATGGCCCCGCCATTCCGTCAGGCCGAGTTCCAGATTCTTTACGGCAAGGGTATCTACCTGAACGGTGAGATGATCGATTTGGGTGTGCTGCATGGTTTCGTCGAGAAAGCAGGCGCGTGGTACAGCTATAACGGCAACAAAATTGGTCAGGGCAAGGCGAACTCTGCCAAGTTCCTGGACGATAACCCTGAAATCAAAGACGCTCTCGAAAAACAACTGCGCGCCAAACTGTTGGGGCCAAAGACTGATAGCGAGTTGGCAGAATTGAAGGTCATGCCAAAACTGAGCAAGGCAGCCAAAGCCGCTGCCGATGAAGCCGAAGCTGCAGAAATGGCGCTCGAAAACGCCGGCTCAGGTGCTGAAAACGATAACTGACAGCCCTTATGACAGTCGTTTTGGAAGACCTCGTCTCGGTACGACGAACGGCAATGGACCTGCTTGCGCGGCGCGAGCACGGTCGAGTCGAGCTGGCGCGCAAGCTGCGTCAGCGCGGTGCCTGCCCTGAGATGATTGATACGGCTCTGGACCGTTTGACGGAAGAGGGCTTGTTATCAGAGTCGCGTTACCTTGAGAGTTACATCGCTTACCGGGCAGGCTCCGGGTACGGCCCTTTGCGTATTCGCGAAGAGCTGAACCAGCGGGGCTTACCGCGTGGGGATGTCGAGCAAGCGTTGCGTGAGTGCGGTTTTAACTGGCAAGAACGGCTGGAAGAAACCTGGCGGCGCAAGTATTCCGGGCAGTTACCCCACGATGTGAAGGAGCGTGCCCGCCAAGGGCGCTTCCTGGCGCATAGAGGGTATTCGCTTGAAATGATTGGCCGCCTGTTAAGCGGCCGAGAGTTTGACGACTGACGGTGTAACCGTTCTTCTGCACAGGCCTGTTCAGGCGTGTGCAACCCGGCAGTTCTTGCCAGATTTCGTAGCGGTGCCTGTGGGCCACGCTACGAAATGCGCCCGACTCTCAATCCCAATGTTGCGGCAGGTTGATAAAGTCGATCAGCTCGCGCAATCGGCCTTGATTTCTACCGCTGAACGTAAAGCTCAGACGGCTAAGGTGGCTGAGGCCCGGTTCATCGTCTTGCTGTTGATGAAAACCGTCCTTCAAACAGATATCTGCAAATGCCTGTTGAATATGAACCAGCGCCGACGGGTTGACTGGGCGTTTCATGCGTAGCACGAAGGTTTTGTTCAGCCAACGAGTCGAGTGGAAGTTACTGTAAAACTGGGTGATGTGCGCCACTGCCTCTTCAGCGCTGTGTACCAAACGTACCAGCTTGAGGTCATTGGGAAGAATGTATTGGTTGGCTTCCAACTGCGCATGAATAAAGTCCAGCGCACTGTTCCAGAACGTACCCCCCGGCATGTCCAGCAGCACCACCGGTACTAGCGGTGTCTTTCCGGTTTGAATCAGTGTCAGGACTTCCAGGACTTCATCCAGCGTGCCAAAACCGCCGGGGCACATCACCAGCGCTTCAGCCTCCTTGATGAAGAACAGCTTGCGGGTGAAGAAAAAATGAAAAGCCAGCAGGTGATCGCTGTCGTGGATGGTTGGGTTGGCGCGCTGTTCGAACGGCAGGGTGATGTTGAAACCCAGGCTGTGGTCAAGCCCGGCACCTTCGTGGGCCGCGGCCATAATGCCGGCTCCGCCTCCGGTAATCACCATCATGTCTGCTTTTGCCAGGGTTGCACCGACCTCGCGGGCCAGCGCATAGAGCGGGTGTTCGACGGGCGTGCGCGCGGAGCCGAAGACGGTCACTTTGCGCCGGCCTTTAAAGGGCTCAAGCGTTCTGAAGGTTTTTTCGAATTCACGGATGGCTTGCAGCGTGATTTTGGCATTCCAGCGATCAAAGTCATCGTGGGCCATGCGCAAGGTGGTCAGTAACATTTCTCGGTAGAGTGCACGGTTCGGGCTGTTTGGCGCTGCTTCTTGCAGTAACTCATCAACCCGCTGAACAAAATCCAGGCCTTGGTTCTCAAAATAAAGAGCCAGGGTTTCATTGGATGGGTCAGGCATGTACTTCTCCTTCTGTACAACGTCCAGGCGCTGAATGTTAGACATGATCGTTCGATGATGGTCTGGCGAGGTCTTTGCTGGCAATAGCTAATTGCCTGATGCCGATGAAGATTCAGTGAGGCAGTGATGGGCGTTGAGCGCGTGCAAACGCCGCTGTGAGCAACGGCGTTTGCAGGGGGAAGGGGGGATTATTTTTTACGCTGGCAGTTACTGGCCTGAAAGTCCTGCACCAGTACCGATGTGTTCACCTTGTACTCCCTGAAGCTGTAGCGCAGCGTGGCACCTTGCTGCATCAGCGTGCGGAAACCGTCGTTGCTGCACACGCTCTTACCCAGTTTCTGCACGGTCTCCTCAGGGTTGGAGCGCATTTGGGCGGCTAAAGTCGGGCTGGTTTCCAGGTTATTGATCAGAACGGTACCGTCAACCGTGAAGCCTTTATCCAGCAAGTCGGGATTAATAGCCCTTGGTGTGCCGTCATTGCTTTTCTCTGCGACCTTTAACAGGGTTTTGTTCAGCTCAAAGTCTTTGAGAGAGGCTGCTTGCGCGCTCAAGGGTAAGGCGAAAACAAGCGCGAGGGCCGGAATAATGGTGCGCAACATGAAACTCTCCTGATTCAGTGACGCAGGTTTTGACCCGCCACGTATCTATGTGTTCAGTGGCGCGAGAGTATAGGTCAGCATCATCAGGCATGAAATGCCAAAGGTGATGGGCTCGCGTGCTGGTGCCTTGCCTCTGTTAGACTTCGCGGCTTCCTGATTTTTATCCGTTTTTTTGCCAGTACACGGTAAATGGGCGGTCGGTGCCTTAAGTACATACCCATGACCATGACAACGTTTTCCCCTAATGCCGTAGCCCGATTGCGAGACGAGCGTGAAGAGGAGAGTACCAAGCCCTATTTGGCCCGTGGTTCACGTGCGCCACGCTGTCATACCTGTCGTGTGATCGAGAGTCATTGCCTGTGCAACTGGCGACCGCACGTGGCGACCCGCGCGGGTGTGTGCTTGATCATGACCAAGAAAGAAGTGTTCAAGCCCAGCAATACCGGTTGGCTGATCGCTGACGTGGTGAGCGATAATTTTGCCTTTATCTGGTCACGTACCGAAACCGACCAGGCTTTACTGGCGTTGTTGGCTGATCCGCAGTGGCAGCCTTATCTGGTGTTTCCTGGTGAATATGTCGCGCCTGAGCGCGTAACGCACACCGTTGAGGTCGATACCCGCAAGCGACCGCTGTTCATTTTGTTGGACGCGACCTGGACCGAAGCCCGTAAAATTTTCCGCAAAAGCCCTTACTTCGATGCGCTGCCCATTCTCAGCCTGTTACCGGAGAAACTTTCGCGTTACCGCTTGCGCCGATCGACTCGCAATGAGCACTTGTGCACGGCGGAAGTCGCGAGCCTGTGCCTGGACCTGGCGGGCGATACCCTGGCTTCCCGCGCACTGGATGCTTACTTCGATGTGTTCAGCCAGCACTACCTGGATGCCAAGAACCAGTTACCGATCAATGAGAACAGCGCAGCCCATCGGGAGTTGAGCGTTTTCTGTAAAAGACCTTCGCCGCAATTGTGCTCAATAGACTAAAGAAGTAGCGCTACAATTTTGTCCATGCCGTAAGCGCGTGCTCGGTGCCCGTGTCAGGTAAATTCTTGACCACCCTGGGTTCGCTGGGCATGCTTGGCAGCCGATTCGGTTGCAGTAGCGGCTCAGACGCTTATATTTGCCGACGTTTGGCGTAAATCGCGCCCTTGAACAGCTGTTTATCAACGGTTGTTCAAGATGCATAGCGAGCACTGGCCATGATCAGCGCTCGCCTGAAACAGGATCATTTGAAACATGGCCACCTACGAAATCCTGATAGCCGACGACCATCCTCTGTTTCGCAGTGCTTTGCACCAGGCCGTGACCCTGGGACTGGGTTCAGATGTGCGTCTGGTTGAAGTCGCCAGCATTGCCGAGCTGGAAAAACAGCTGGCAGACAAGGCTGATTGGGATCTGGTTCTGCTCGACTTGAACATGCCAGGGGCTTACGGGTTCTCCGGGCTTGTGCTGCTGCGTGGGCAGTACCCGCAAATTCCGGTCGTGATGGTCTCTGCTCAGGAAGAAGCCTCGGTGATGGTGCGTTCGCGAGAGTTCGGTGCCAGTGGCTTTATTCCTAAATCCAGCTCACTGGATCAAATTCAAAAAGCCGTGCGCGCCGTGCTGGACGGCGATGTGTCCTGGCCGCCGCAAGCGTTTGAAGAAGTCCAGGTGTCGGCTGAGGCCAAAGCAGCCAGCGAAGGGCTGGCAAGCCTGACGCCACAGCAGTTTCGCGTGTTGACGATGGTGTGTGAGGGGCTGTTGAACAAGCAGATTGCCTATGAGTTGAGTGTGTCAGAAGCGACGATCAAAGCACACGTGACGGCCATTTTCCGCAAACTGGGGGTTCGTACCCGCACCCAGGCCGCGCTACTATTGCAGCAGCTTGAGTCCATCTCTAACCACTAAACGTTTGCGCTTCACGCTTTTTTGATGAAACGTGAACTGGTTTTTGTACGAAATGCCTTCAACGCAGCCGCACCGCGCGCAGACGCATTTCCTACAGAACCTGGCGCTCCCCTCCCATTTCTTGTGCAGTTGACTATCTATGTCTCCTTTTAAAGGTAAAACCGGGTTTAAGCGGATTTTGAATGCTGGCGGTTATTCGCTGGACGGTTTACGTGCTGCCTTTACGGGCGAGGCTGCCTTTCGGCAATTGGTGCTGCTCAATGTTGTATTGATCCCGCTGACATTTTTTTTGAATGTCAGCCGGGTAGAGCGTGCTGTGCTGATCGCCGTGTGCTTATTGGCCCTGATTGTTGAATTGCTCAACTCGGCCATTGAAGCGGCCATCGACCGAATTTCCCTGGACCTGCACCCCCTGTCGAAGAATGCCAAGGACATGGGGAGCGCCGCTCAGTTTGTGGTACTGACCCTGATTGCTGTTGTCTGGGCTGTCATTTTGCTTTAGGCAATGGCGGGCAATACGATCTCGTCGCTGCGCTGAACCCCGGCGGTGAAGGCGCGGCACAACTCCAGGAACTCACGCATGGCTGACGTTTGGTACTTCTTTTTGTGCCAGATAAAGTAGAACTGCCGGGAAAGATCCAGCTCCGGGGTTTCGACGGCCACCAGGCTGCCACGCCTGAAGGCGTCACGCAGTGCCAAGCGTGAGATACAACCGATGCCCAGGCCCGACTCCACCGCACGCTTGATCGCCTCTGTGTGTTCCAGTTCAAGACGGATATTGAGCGCGCTTTGGTGATGGCGCATGGCTTGGTCAAAAGTCAGGCGGGTGCCCGATCCCTGCTCACGCAGAATCCAGGCTTCGCGGGTCAGTTCCTGAAGGGTGGCGTGACCGCGCGTCGCCAGCGGGTGCTGAGGCGCGCAAAACACCACCAATTCATCCTCGACCCAGCTTTGTACTTCGATATCCGGGTGGCTACAGTCGCCTTCGATCAGACCCAGATCAATTTCATAATGCGCGACTTGTTGCACGATATGGGCGGTGTTCTGAACAATCAGTTTGACCTGGCTTTCTGGGTGGGCCTGCATAAAGCTACCGATCAATAAGGTGGCCAGGTAGTTGCCAATGGTGAGGGTTGCGCCCACGGTCAGCGAGCCGAAACCGGATTTGCCATTGAGCAGGTCTTCTATTTCCTTGGCCTGGTCCAGCAGTGCCACCGCCTGGGGTAACAGTTGTCGGCCGAGGGCGTTGAGGCTTAAGCGTTTGCCGGCGCGGTCAAACAGTTGGCAACTGGTCTGGCGCTCCAGTTCAGTAATGGACGTGCTGGCGGCCGACTGCGAAAGGGCCAACAAGCCAGCAGCGCGAGACACGCTCTCTTGTTGGGCGACGGTAACGAACACTTGCAGTTGTCTGAGAGTAAATCGCATATCGATATAACCGATAACCCTTATCTTGATAATTCAGTTAACAGATATTGTCGTCGCCATTAGAATGTTATGCAATCGCGCTCATCGTCAGCGCACGCGAAATCAGGAGCCCCGTACATGAGCAACATGAACCACGAACGTGTCCTCAGTGTTCACCACTGGAACGACACCCTGTTCAGCTTCAAGTGCACCCGCGACCCGGGCCTGCGCTTTGAGAACGGTCAGTTCGTGATGATCGGCCTGCAACAACCCAACGGCCGTCCGCTTATGCGTGCCTACTCGATCGCCAGCCCGAACTGGGAAGAGCATCTGGAGTTCTTCAGCATCAAGGTGCCGGATGGCCCGCTGACCTCCCAGTTGCAGCACTTGAAGGAAGGCGACGAGATCATCATCAGTAAAAAGCCTACGGGTACGCTGGTGCTGGACGATTTGAAGCCGGGTAAACATCTGTACCTGCTCAGCACCGGTACGGGCTTGGCCCCTTTCATGAGCGTCATCCAGGACCCGGAAACCTACGAGCGTTTCGAAAAAGTGATCCTGTGCCACGGCGTGCGCTACGTCAATGAAGTGGCGTACCGCGAGTTCATCACGGAGCACCTGCCGCAGAACGAGTTCTTCGGCGAAGCGCTGCGTGAAAAACTGATCTACTACCCCACCGTGACCCGTGAGCCTTTCGAGAACGAAGGCCGCCTGACTGATCTGATGCGCAGCGGCAAGCTGTTCAGCGATATCGGTCTGCCCCCGATCAACCCGCAGGACGACCGCGCCATGCTGTGCGGCAGCCCGAGCATGCTCGACGAAACCAGCGAAGTGTTGAACAGCTTCGGTTTGACCGTGTCGCCGCGTATGCGCGAGCCGGGTGACTATCTGATCGAGCGTGCCTTCGTCGAGAAGTAAGCCTCGCTCAACAAAGAGCCCGCGCTACCGGACGGTGGCGCGGGCTTTTTGCGCTCTGGCCCCCATCACTGCGCTGTTGGGATGACCTCTAGCACGCGGATCAAGCCGGGCTCGGGGTAGTGCCAACGTACATCCAGGTCCCAGAAGCGAGCACCGTACTGGCGCTCGGCGGTGGGCGTCTGATAGGCCGGACGCGGGTCTTGGGCCAGGCATTGCTCGATCAGTTCCACCAGCGGTTCCTGAAGGCGCAGCGCCTGGGTGTGTGCCTGCTGCAGCGCGGCGTCGGCCCATTGCACGGGTATCTGCTCGGGGGGCGTGCTGGCCATGCAATTACTGGCCGTGTCGATGATGTCGGCATAGGGTACGTAGGGCTTGATATCTAGCACGGGCGTGCCATCCAGCAGGTCGATGCCGGAAATGTACAGGCGGCCGGCTTCTACCCGGTCCAGCTTGACCACCGATTGGCCTATACCGTTCGGGCGATGGGTTGCACGGGTCGCGAACACCCCCATCGACGTGTTTCCGCCCAGGCGCGGTGGTCGCACCTTGAGGCGGGGCTTGTCTTCCAGCGTCTGATGAAACACAAACAGCAACCAGATATGGCTGACCTGTTCCAGGCCTTGCACGGCATCGCCCTGATCGAACGGTGCAACCAGTTCCAGCACGCCACGGGCTGCGGGTGCCAATTGCGGCTGGCGCGGAATGGCGAATTTCTCCTTGAAACAGGAGCGCACAAAGCCGACAGGGGAAACGGTGTAGGGCATGGTCGCGGGCTCCCAGCTATAAGCTGCAAGTTTTAAGCTGCAAGCTAAAAGCGGCAAATATGTTGATTCAGGCTTTTGACTTAAGCTTGCAGCTCAACCCTGCTTTAGGCTCTAACCCGCAGGGTTAGCCCCTTGAGGAAGTTACGCAGCAACTGGTCGCCACAGGTGCGGTAGTTGGTGTGGCCGAACTTGCGGAACAAGGCGCTCAGTTCAGGCTTGGACACTGGGAACTCGGCTGCCTTGAGGATGGCGTGCATGTCGTCTTCCTTGAGTTCGAAGGCCACGCGCAATTTTTTCAGAATGGTGTTGTTTGTAACCGGCAATTCCACCGGAACGGGCGCACGGCTGTCGTCCTTGCCGCGTTTGAACACGACCAGGCCGTCCAGGAAGTGAGCCATCACGTTGTCCGGGCAGCGCACGAAACCGTCTTCTTCGTCTTTTTTCAGGTAAGTCAGCACGTCTTCTTTAGTGACGTCCAAACCGCCCATCTTGATGATTTCTACAACCTTGTTGTCACTGATGTCGAGCATGTAGCGCACGCTACGCAGTACGTCGTTATGAATCATGTGGTCAATCCTGATATTCAGCAGTGAGCATCGCAGGCAGTGCTGCGGTGTCGAAATGTTCGGGGCTGGTGGTGTTTAGAACTTTTCGGTGGTCGCCATATAGCGCCACTGGCCGGCAGGCAACTTGCCCATCGATACGCCACCAATACGAATGCGGCGCATGGAAATGATGGTCAAGCCGACGGCCTGGCAAAATTGTGCAATGACGCCCGGCTGCGGATTCTTCATCGCAAAGCGCAGACGATTTTCGCTCTGCCAGCTGGCCTTGACGGCGGGCAACTCGCGACCTTTGTAGGTCATGCCGTGGTTAAGGCGGTTCAAACCGTGTGGGGCCATCTCGCCGGAGACTTCAACCACATATTCCTGCTCGATTTTGTTGGCATCGGCAGTCAACTTGCGCACGATTTTCCAGTCCTGGGTGAACACCAGCAGGCCGCTGGCGTTGGCTTGCAGCTCATTGCCAACGGTCAGGCGCAGGAAGTGCCCTTTAAGCGGTCGTTTGCCGTAGCGATGTTCTTCGCTCAGGGTCTCTGGGCCAATCAGTGCCATGGCGCTGTCCGTGTCGAGGCCCGCGGGTGCGTTCAACAAAATAGTCACGGGCTCGGGTGGCGTGGCCTTGGCATGCGGGTCCAGTTCGACTTTTTGGGCGTCGACCTTGAACTGCGGTTCGTCGATGACTTCGCCATCTACCGTGACCCAGCCACCTTCAATAAACAGTTCGGCCTCACGGCGGGAGCAGCCGACGAGTTCGATGAGGCGCTTGGAGAGACGTATCGGTTCAGACATGACAGGAGCCGTAAAAGTAGGGGGCGGTTATTGTACCCGCCTGGCACCTGTTAAGTCCGGCAACATTTGCCTTGGGCGGGCTACGGGTGCTTGTAACGCAAGTGTAAGAGGGGGTAAGGATTGCCCATGCCATCTGTTTCACTGCGCCCTACTGGTTCGAAGCCTTGTTTCAAGTAAAACCCCAAGGCCTGCGGGTTTTGCTCGTTGACATCCAGCTCCAATGCGTTGAAGTGATGGATGGCATGATTGAGCAGGTATTTCCCGACACCTTTGCCACGATAGTCCGGGTGGATAAACAGCATCTCAACTTTGTTTGCCGCCACACCGGCAAAGCCTGCGATGCGTTTCTTGGCAGGATCGCGAACGCAAAAAAGCATTACGGCATCCAGGTAGTGTTTTTTGACGAGGTCGCGCAGTTCACAGATGTAGGCGTCGGTTAAAAAGTCATGGGTCGCGCGAACCGAGGCTTCCCAGATGTGGGTGAGGCTGTCGTAGTCCGACGCCGCCGGGGTGGTGATGGTCCAGTGCTGTCGCATCAAATGTGTCTCCTGACACGTTTTTTATAAGCGTTGACCTGAATGATAGTTGCAAAAAAAGCCCTGGCGCACGCGCGGCAGGGCTTTTAGCGTGTGTTATTGAACGCTTAGAGCGCTTCAGCCCACAAGTCATACTCGTCGGCATCGGTCACACGGCACAGGATCTTGTCGCCTGGTTTGATAGCTTTATCGGTAGCGATAAAGACGTTGCCGTCGATTTCCGGTGCGTCGAAGAAACAACGACCGACTGCGCCCTGTTCATCGACCTCGTCGATCAGCACTTCGATTTCCTTGCCGATTTTCATTTGCAGGCGTGCGGCGCTGATGGCTTGTTGGTGAGCCATAAAGCGCTCCCAGCGATCCTGCTTGACGTCGTCCGGTACGATGGCCGCGTCCAGCAGATTGGCAGGCGCGCCTTCAACCGGCGAGTACTGGAAGCAACCGACGCGATCCAATTGAGCTTCGGTCAACCAGTCAAGCAGGTACTGGAAGTCCTCTTCAGTTTCACCCGGGAAGCCGACAATAAAGGTCGAGCGGATGATCAGGTCAGGGCAGATCTCACGCCAGTTTTTGATGCGTGCCAGGGTTTTGTCTTCAAAGGCCGGGCGTTTCATGGCCTTCAGCACTTTCGGGCTGGCGTGCTGGAACGGGATGTCCAGGTACGGCAGGATTTTGCCGGCGGCCATCAGCGGGATCAGTTCGTCAACGTGCGGGTACGGGTAGACGTAGTGCAAGCGCACCCACACACCCAACGTGCTCAGGGCTTCGCAGAGTTCGGTCATACGGGTTTTGACCGGCGCACCGTTCCAGAAACCGGTGCGGTATTTCACATCCACGCCATAGGCGCTGGTGTCTTGGGAAATCACCAACAGCTCTTTCACGCCGGCCTTGACCAGGCGTTGAGCTTCATCCAGCACATCGCCAACCGGGCGGCTGACCAGTTTGCCGCGCATCGACGGGATGATGCAGAAGCTGCAGCTATGGTTGCAGCCTTCGGAAATTTTCAGGTACGCATAGTGGCGTGGGGTCAGCTTGATACCTTGTGGCGGTACCAGGTCGATCAGCGGGTTGTGGTCCTGGCGCGGCGGTACGACCTGGTGCACTGCGTTGACCACTTGCTCGTACTGCTGCGGGCCGGTCACGGCCAGCACGCTAGGGTGAACGTTGCGGATATTACCTTCCTCAACGCCCATGCAGCCGGTCACGATGACCTTGCCGTTTTCTTTGATGGCCTCGCCAATCACTTCCAGCGATTCAGCCTTGGCACTGTCGATAAAGCCACAGGTGTTGACCACCACGACGTCAGCGTCCTGGTAGGTGGAAACGACGTCGTAGCCTTCCATACGCAACTGCGTAAGGATGCGTTCGGAGTCGACGAGTGCTTTCGGGCACCCCAGTGAGACGAATCCGACCTTGGGGTTGGCTGGCGTGGTAACGGTGGACATGGCGAACCTCGGTATGTAGTGACGTTACATGCCCGTAAAGGCTGCACGACGAACGGACGCTTGATGCGCCTCTAGTGAAAAAAAGTGCGCAATTTTAGCTATGGTCAACGCACTTGACCAGCGTTATACGGGGATTTACGACGAGTGCTGCGCTATGCTGCGCGCCGCTGCGAAAGTAGTATTTTTGTTGCAGGATATTTCACTCATAACAGTCAGGCATTTAGCGCATGCTGCGGCATAAAGCGCAGTGCTTGCGGGCAAAACACGATCCCAAGTCGTAGGAGTGGTTGATGGGGCAGGCAAGCAGTCAGGCAACAGAACATGGTCACTCAACGGCAAAGCCTGTCGGGATGCTGGTGGCAGCGGTTGGTGTGGTGTATGGGGACATCGGGACCAGCCCGCTGTACACCCTTAAAGAGGTGTTTTCGGGCGGTTACGGGGTTCAAGTCAACCATGACGGCGTGTTTGGCATTTTGGCGCTGATTCTGTGGTCGCTGATTTGGGTGGTGTCGATCAAGTACGTGCTGTTCATTCTGCGCGCCGACAACCAGGGCGAAGGCGGGATCATGGCCCTTACGGCATTGGCGCGGCGGGCGGCGTCACCTTACCCGCGGCTGCGTTCGGTGCTGGTGATTCTGGGCTTGATCGGGGCGTCGCTGTTTTACGGTGACAGCATGATCACCCCGGCCATCTCGGTATTGTCCGCCGTTGAGGGGCTTGAACTGGCCTTTGACGGATTGGATCACTGGGTTGTGCCGCTGGCGTTGGTCGTGCTGGTGTTGCTGTTTTTGATCCAGCGGCATGGCACCGCCAGTATCGGCAAGCTTTTCGGGCCGGTCATGGTGGTGTGGTTTGTGGTGCTGGCAGGGCTGGGCATTCATGGCATCGCGCAACACCCTGAAGTACTCAATGCGCTAAACCCAGTGTGGGCTGTACGCTTCTTTGTATCGCACCCGGGCATGGGCGTGGCCATTCTGGGTGCCGTCGTGCTGGCGCTGACGGGGGCCGAGGCGCTGTACGCGGACATGGGGCATTTTGGGCGCAAGCCAATTGCCCGTGCCTGGTTCATCCTGGTGTTGCCTGCACTGGTACTCAACTATTTCGGTCAGGGTGCGTTGCTGTTGGAGAACCCTGCTGCGGCGCGCAACCCGTTCTACTTGCTGGCCCCCACCTGGGCGCTGATTCCGTTGGTTGTGCTGTCGACACTGGCTACCGTGATTGCCTCTCAGGCGGTGATCTCAGGCGCGTTCTCCCTGACACGTCAGGCGATTCAGCTCGGTTACATACCGCGCATGCACATTCAACATACCTCCAGTGCTGAGCAGGGGCAGATTTATATCGGTGCAGTGAACTGGTCGCTGATGGTGGGCGTCATTTTGCTGGTGTTGGGTTTTGGCTCTTCTGGCGCGTTGGCATCGGCTTATGGCGTTGCCGTAACGGGCACGATGTTGATCACTAGCATATTGGTGTCGGCGGTCATGCTGCTGCTGTGGAAGTGGCCGCCGCTGTTGGCGGTGCCTGTGCTAGTGGGCTTTTTGCTGGTCGACGGCCTGTTTTTTGCGGCCAACGTACCGAAAGTTGTACAAGGCGGCGCTTTCCCGGTGTTGGCGGGGATTGTGCTGTTTGTGTTGATGACCACGTGGCGGCGAGGCAAGCAGTTGCTGGTTGAGCGGCTGGACGAGAACGCGCTGCCATTGCCCCTGTTTATCAGCAGTATTCGGGTGCAGCCGCCGCATCGCGTTCAAGGCACGGCGGTTTTTCTGACGGCTCGCCCGGATGCTGTGCCCCACGCTTTGTTGCACAACTTGCTGCACAACCAGGTGTTGCATGAACAGGTCGTGTTGCTCACGGTGGTCAACGAAGATTCCCCGCGGGTGCCGGCCGAGCGACGCTTTGAAGTGGACTCGTATGGCGAGGGGTTCTTCCGGGTGATCCTGCACTTCGGTTTTATGGACGAGCCGGATGTACCTGAAGCGTTGAAGTTGTGCCATCTCGATGAGCTGGACTTCAGCCCGATGCGCACGACCTACTTTCTCAGCCGTGAGACGGTTATTGCGTCCAACCTGGTGGGTATGGCTCGATGGCGTGAAGGGTTGTTCGCGTTCATGCTCAAAAACGCCAACGGCAATTTGCGGTTCTTCAAGCTGCCAGTGAACCGGGTAATCGAACTGGGCACGCAGGTTGAGATGTAGCGCCTGATAAAAGCCCAGGCTCATGCCTGGCCTGTGGGAGCAGCCGGGCGCCGCTCGCTTGCTCGGGATCTTTTGAAGATCAATAGATCACGAGCAAGCGCATTCCTGCAGGGCGTACAGGTTAGGGTGCTATTGCCTGATGCTTTTTGATCAGGTCCACCAGGCGCTGGGCCAGTGCTGGGTAGTTTTCGTCAAAGTGATGGCCGCCTGGCAATTTCAGTGCTTCGCCCACGGCCGTCTTGGCTGTGCAACCACTTTCATCGGCTTCTTCTTCGCCATAGATGCATACCACTTTGCCAGCGGGAAGTTTGGACATTTCCTCGCCGGTGTCGGCTTCTTCTCCCGCTTTGCCCAGCCAGCCGTCAACATGGATCTCAAAGCTGCCGCTGCGGGCGAAAGCCAGCAGCATGATCGCGTCGATGCGCTTTTGTTCGGCTTCCGGCAGGCGGTTGTAGGTCGCCGGTAGCACGTCTGCGCCGAACGAATAACCCACCAACACAAAGCGCTGTGTGCCCCATTTCTGACGATAATGCTGCATTAACTCGGCCAGGTCAGTGGCGCTTTGTTCAGGCGTTTTGTGCTGCCAGTAGTAACGCAGCATGTCGATACCGACCACCGGGAAGCCGATCTTGGCCATCTCACCGGCCACATCACGGTCCAAGTCACGCCAGCCGCCATCACCGGACAGAAACAGCGTCACGGTGCTGTTTTGCTGGCCGGCCGGCACTTCAACCACGGGCATGTTTAGCCCACCGTTTTCATCGCCCACCAGGATTTTGCGCAGTTCATTGCTCAATACCTGCGGTAAGTGAATGTCGTAATCGCTGATGCGGGTCTGCGCATTGGGTTGGTCGCGTACAAAGGCAGCGCTTGGGTCGTCAGGGTTGTCGTTCCAGGCCACCAGCCAATTCCCGTGGGCTGCTGATGTCGGCATGGGCAGCGTGCAGCCAGGTTCTTCAAGTTTGAAACCGACCGACACGGCCTGAGCCTTGTCATCGGTCTGGCTGGCCAGCCAGCGCCATGCCAGGTTCGCGCCCGGGCCGATACCGCTCACGAGTGTAGCGGGGCCCTTGAGTTGTTCCAGGGCCGACTGCAAGGCTTGCTGCTGCGCGGTGCAGTTGTCCTTGGGCACAATGACTTGCACCAGTTGCGCCGCTCCGCCTCGGCTCAGTGCTATCAATTGCTTGTCGCTCAGTGCTTCATCAGCAGGCGTGGCAATGACCACGCGGGCCCGCGGCTTTTGCCCGGGAGCGACAGTGGTCAGGGTTGAGCCGTCGGTCTGGATGAGTTGCGCCAGCGTCGGTTCGGGGGCGGGGCGATTCCACAGCCAATAACCGCCAGCCGCCAGCGCGAGGACTATCACCAGGGTTACCAGCAAAAACCGCCAGGAACGATGTTTCATTAGCGTTTCACCAATCCAGTCAAGCCGCCTGCAATCAGGGCGGCGGTATCAGCCAAGGCTACCAGCGGGTCCAACCCGGCAGGCACGGCCATATAACGAGGTTCCCAGTCAGGCTGGAATTTGTCTTTGAAGCGGCGCAACCCCTGGAAGTTGTACAGGTGCTCGCCACGCTGGAACAGCATTGAGCCCAAGCGTTGGGTCAATGGCGCGCCGCGGCGTGGTTGCAGGCCAGACAATGGCACCATTCCCAGGCTGAAACGGGCGTATCCTTGCTTCTTATAGTGTTGAATCAGACCGACCATCATAAATTCCATGGTCAGTTTCGGCGCATCCGGGTGTGCACGCATCAGGTCGAGGCTCGACAGCTCATGGCTGTGAGTTTCAAGCAAGTTGGCAAAGGCGACCGGTTTACCCTCAAAGCGAATGATCGCGACCCGGAAGTGTTTGAGGTAGTCCGGGCTGAAACGTCCCAGCGAGAAGCCTTTTTCACGCACATTTTTGCCGGTCAGCCAGGCATCGGAAATCACCTTGAGCTCATCCATTGGGGCTTCGCCTGGCTCGTGGATCTCCAGTGACAGCCCATCACGGGTGCCGCGGTTCCAGGTGTAGCGCAGGTCCTTCATCTCTTTGCCTTTGGCCTCGAGGTCAAAGCGTTGCAGGTCGACCCGAGCCTCTTCGCCCAGCTTGATCGCTGTCAGCCCGATGTCCATATAGAACGGCAAGTTCTCGGCGCGTACCTGATAAAACACGGGGCGGGCGTGGTAGGTGTCACACAGGTCGCGGAACTGCCAGATCAGCTCGGCACGCTGTTGGTTCGGCCCGATGGGGTCGTACAGGGCCACCAGGCTGCGACCGCGACGGGCGTACATCAGGAATGCAGTGCCGTCCGGATGGAACAGCAGGGCTTTATCGCCGGTGAGGGCCAGGCCACCATCGGGCTGATCGGAGGCCAGAAGGATCTTTTCGGCTTTCTGCAGTTCTGCGGCGTCGGGCAAGTGAATGACCGGGCGTGCTGTGCGCAGCAGCCAGGTCAGCGACACAACCACCAACAGCACCGCCGCCCCCAGCAATGAGCGCAAGCCACGCGGCGCATCGGCATCAAGGGTGAACTGCCACCACAGTTGATGGCTGTAGGGCACGTCCTGGTAGGCGAACAGCAGCAACCAGATAGAAGCTCCCAGTACGCAGACGCTGGCCACCAGGTAAAGCGGCGAAAAAGGCAGCTCGGTCAACCGGCTTGGGCGATAAAAAGAACGGCGGAACAGCGCCAGCAGGCTGGCGGTCAGGGTCAGCAGCGTGGCCTCTTCCCAATCGAAGCCTTTTAGCAGGGAGAGCACGGCGCCGACCAAGAGCAAGACCGTGGTCAGCATCCAGGCCGCGGACAGGCGGCGACGCAGGCCTTGTGCTAACAGCAGGCACAGTACGCCGATCAGGCTGGCACCAAAGTGCGAAGCATCAATCAGCCGATGCGGGATCAGAAAGCCGATGTTTTCAAGGCGGGTATCGATCTCGGGCGTCGCGCCAGAAAACAACAGGACCACGCCAGACATGAACACCAGTACGGCGAGAATCGGTGCTGCCAAGCCAGAGGCCACACGCAGGCTTTGGCGGGTGTGGAGCAGTCGTTGTGCTTCATTGAACAGCAGCATGAAACACGCCACCAGCAAGGGCAGCACCACATAAATCATGCGGTACAGCAGCAGGGCGGCAGCTAGCGGGGCGGCCCCGAGTGTGTCGGCAAAAGCGGCCAGTAGAATCGCTTCAAAAACGCCGACGCCACCGGGTACGTGGCTCAACACGCCGGCGGCCAACGCCAGCAGGTAAACCAGCACGAACACGCCGAACGGGGGCGTTTCCGGTAGCAGCAAATACAGCACGGTGGCCGCCGCGGCGACGTCCAGCGCGGTGATCAGTAATTGCAGCAGCGTTAAGCGTGGGCTCGGCAGGCGTAACGTGCGACGTCTGACTTTGACGAGCAGGTTGTCGGCGATGGGTTGTTCGGCCAGGCGACGATTATAAATGCCGAGTGCGAGCCATCCGAACAGCAGCAGGATGACGCTGGCAATAGTGCCCAGCAGCAGTGGCGGAACATGCAGCGCAGTCGATGCCGCGTGCAAGTCGCTAAGCGTCGCCAAGGCCGCCAAAGGGGGGAGTGCGCACCCCAGCGACAGGCTGGCAAACAGCGTCATGCGTGCAACTTCTGCTGCCCCTACACCGTGCCGTGCGTATAAGCGGTAGCGCACGGAGCCACCCGACAGCAGCGACAAACCAATGGCGTTGCCAATGGCGAAGGCTGTAAAACCGCCCAGCGCCAGCGTTTTGGGCGGCAGCTTGACGCCTGCATAACGGCTGGCCGACCACTCGTACCCCAGTAGAATCACGAAACCCACGGCGGTAGCCGCCAATGCGCCGAGCAAAGCGGGTTTAGGCACTTCCAGGATTGAATCGTGCAGCGCGTAAAGGTCAAGTTCGCTTAGCAGATGGCGGCAAGCTATCAAGGCAATCGCGAACAGTAGCAGCGTGACGGCAAGCCCAATGGGTTGGCGATACTTGCTCAGCAGGTCCAGCCAGCGCAAGCGGGTTGCGTCAATGGGCTGGGCTGCGGTTACAGGGTCTTTGGGCAGTGGCGAATTATCGGGCATCAATCACCTCGTGGATCGTGCGCGATAGGATGGAGGCATCGACTCAAGTTACCAATCCTTTTGGGTAAAATATTTTGAAATACTTTCGGCCGTTTGCCTGGTGTTCAGGTAGCGGAGGCGGGAAAGCGCTCACTGCTGGGGGAGAGCATAGGTGAAGAAGCTTTCATAAATAGCGCGTTTATTGTCAATAAACGGTGATGGCGCACTTTTTCTGCGCACACAAAAAAGGCCACTCTTTCGAGTAGCCTTTCTTGATGTTTGGTTGCGGGAGCCGGATTTGAACCGACGACCTTCGGGTTATGAGCCCGACGAGCTACCAGACTGCTCCATCCCGCGTCTGTGTGGGCGCATTCTACAGAAGAACGCCGGGCTGTCAAGCTAAAATCCCGTAAGCGATTGAAATAACCCACTTTATTTCGCGGCTTTGATTGGGAGGTTACTGTGGGCAAAAACAGGCACGCACAAAAAAGGCCACTCTTTCGAGTAGCCTTTTTCGATGTTTGGTTGCGGGAGCCGGATTTGAACCGACGACCTTCGGGTTATGAGCCCGACGAGCTACCAGACTGCTCCATCCCGCGTCTGAGGGGCGCACTTTACAGTGATGAGCGGGGGAGTCAACCTTTAATCCATGAATCCCGCAAATAAGTGCATGGTCAGCTTTAGGAGGGGTATGTGCGCCCTGGATTGAAAAACACGCGCGCACAAAAAAGGCCACTCTTTCGAGTAGCCTTTTTCGATGTTTGGTTGCGGGAGCCGGATTTGAACCGACGACCTTCGGGTTATGAGCCCGACGAGCTACCAGACTGCTCCATCCCGCGTCTGTGGGGTGGATTCTACAGCGATACGCAGGCGTGTCAAACCTTAATTTTAAAAAATAGCTTCTGGTTCAATTGCTTAGAGCAAAATAGCAGGTCTATGAATGGCTACAGGTCAGGTGGGGTAAGGCATTCTGCTCTATCAAGCGGTCGAGAACGATTAATAAAATGTATTCGCCGGCGACTTTCACCACGTCTATCGGGCTGGTTTAAACCACTGGTGCTATATACAGTGCATAGTGACATACTGGCGATCTGCATTGCCTACCCTCTATTAGACCGCCGCCTTACATGACGCAGCGAAAAATCATCCATGTTGACTGTGACTGTTTCTATGCCGCTATTGAGATGCGCGATGACCCGAGCCTGGCGAACAGGCCCATGGCGGTCGGGGGCTCGGCTGACCGCCGGGGTGTGATTTCTACCTGTAATTATGAGGCACGGGCCTACGGCGTGCGCTCCGCGATGGCCTCGCGGCATGCGCTCAAACTATGCCCCGATCTGATCATCGTTAACGGCAGAATGGATGCTTATAAAGAAGCCTCCAAAGAAATTCATGGCATTTTGCGTGACTACACCGAGTTGATTGAGCCGTTATCACTGGACGAGGCTTATCTGGATGTCTCTGATAGCCCGCATTTTGCGGGCAGTGCCACGCGCATTGCCCAGGATATCCGGCGTCGAGTGTCGAATCAGTTGCATATCACGGTGTCGGCAGGGGTGGCACCGAACAAGTTTCTGGCCAAAATCGCCAGTGACTGGAGAAAGCCCAATGGGTTGTTCGTGATTACGCCGGATCAGGTCGGTGATTTTGTATCGGCGTTGCCCGTCAATAAATTGCATGGCGTAGGCAAAGTTACGGCCGATAAGTTGGGGCGTCTGGGGATTGAGACTTGTCTTGATCTGCGCGGGTGGAACAAGCTGGAATTGGTGCGCGAGTTTGGTTCTTTTGGTGAGCGTTTGTGGGGGCTGGCGCGTGGGATTGATGAGCGTTTGGTGCAGAGTGATAGCCGACGTCAGTCTGTCAGTGTCGAGAATACGTATGACGCTGATTTACCGGATCTAGCGGCGTGCCTGGAAAAACTGCCTGAACTGCTTGCGACCTTAAACGGGCGGATTGGCCGGATTGATAGCAGCTATCGCCCCGGTAAACCGTTCGTCAAAGTGAAGTTCCACGACTTTACCCAGACCACCCTGGAGCAGTCGGGTGCAGGCCGCGACCTTCATAGTTATCAGCAATTATTGAGTCAGGCATTTGCGCGGGGGGCCAAGCCCGTCCGCTTGTTGGGGCTTGGTGTTCGTTTGCATGATGTGCGAACGGGGTTTGAGCAATTGGAGTTGTTCAATCGCTAAGTGGGCTGCCGGGTTTAGCTTGCCCCGGGGTCTGCCACCAGTCGTCCTGCGTTTTTGGTCAGGGACTGAAGGAATTCACGTTGTAATTCAGGGTCGTTGCGTGTGAGTTCGATCAGGCTTTGTTCCAATTCACTGGCCTCTTCTTCCATGCCCAGCTCTGACAAGCGTTTGACCCTGTGCACCCACTGCTTGACGTCATCCCCTTCGAGGTCATCGTAAATCAGGCCATGGGCTTCGATCAGCTTGCTGCGCAAGTGGCTGCTGATCGACAGCGTCGAGTCGGAGTGGGTTTCGTCCTGGGCATCTTCAACCATGATGGTGAGTTTGCCGATGTGATTGAGGTCTTGTTCGGCAAAAGGCGTGTCGAGCAAGTTGAGGCGCAGAATGCCGTTACGGTCGGTGGTCAATTCATGGCTGTGTTGGCCGGCTTTTACCACGACGGGGCGCTCTGCCCAGGGCAGGCTGGAATATTCCAGGCGTTTGTCGCGTTGCACTTCATCAATGCTGGCCAGGTTTTGCTCGGCGCGACCGTGAGATTGCACGTTTATGGCCGGGTTAAGCCCGGCAAAGCCATAGCTGATCCAGTCTTTGGTGACGCTGTCCGGTAATTGCCCGAACATAAAAACGTTCAGCACGTTGGCACCCACGCCTGCGACCACGGCCACTGCACCCAGCGGCATCTCATAGATTTTGCGCCAGGGCTGGTAAGGGGTGTAGCGGTCGTAATGGCGGGTGACATCAAACTCAGTGACCTCAAAGGTCTTTTGTTCATTGATACGCACGCGGCGCTGAGGAAGCTCAAGCGCGGCAGGCGAACCGACGTCAATCTGGAGGCTGTGGGCAAGCAGTTTGCGCTCGATGCGTTCTTCATGCTCACTGCGTTGTGACATGTGATTGGCGCAGCCACTCAACAACAGGGTGCCGCACATGGCGGCACCCCCGAGGGTCAAGGTCCTTCGATTAAACATGGCGTCTCTATTTGGTTTCAGCGACGAATGCGCGCCTGAAGAAAGTTCAGGACGTCAGCAACAGGCAGGGCCTGGGCTTCTGCGTCGGTGCGGCTCTTGTATTCCAGGTTGCCTTCGGCCAGGCCGCGGTCGCTGACAACGATGCGGTGTGGAATACCGATCAGTTCCATGTCTGCGAACTTGATGCCCGGGCTGGTTTTTTTGTCGCGGTCATCCAGCAAGACTTCAAACCCGGCAGCCGTCAGTTCGGCATACAGCGTGTCAGTGGCTTCGCGAACGGCATCGGTTTCGTAACGCAAAGGCACCAGTGCCACCTGGAACGGTGCCAGGGCGTCGCTCCAGATAATGCCGCGCTCGTCGTTGTTCTGCTCGATGGCGGCCGCCACCACGCGAGAAACACCGATGCCGTAGCAGCCCATTGCCAGGGTGACAGGTTTGCCGTTTTCGCCCAGAACCTGGCACTTCATGGCTTCGCTGTACTTGGTTCCCAATTGGAAAATATGGCCAACCTCGATACCGCGTTTGATTTCCAGGGTGCCTTTGCCGTCCGGGCTCGGGTCGCCGGCCACCACATTGCGCAGGTCGGCAACAGTAGGCACGGGCAGATCGCGCTCCCAGTTCACGCCAAAGTAGTGTTTGTCGTCGATGTTGGCACCCACGCCGAAGTCGCTCATGAACTCGACCGAGCGGTCGATGATGCAAGGCAGGGGCAGGTTCAGTGGGCCCAGGGAGCCCGCGCCGGCACCGATGGCGTCGCGCAGTTCGGCATCCGAGGCCATGGTCAGCGGGCTTGCCACCAACGGGTGGTTGCCGGCCTTGATTTCGTTCAGTTCGTGGTCACCACGGATCACCAAGGCAATCAGTTTGCCTTCTTCGGCCGCGTGAACGATCAGGGTCTTGACGGTTTTTTCGATTGGCAGGTTGTAGCCTTCAACCAATTGCGCGATGGTTTTGGCGTCAGGTGTGTCGACCAGGCTCAGGGCTTGTGTGGCCGCCGGGCGAGAGGTTTCACGCGGCACCGCTTCGGCTTTTTCAATGTTGGCGGCATAGTCGGAACCGTTGCTGAATACGATGTCGTCTTCACCGGACTCGGCCAGTACGTGGAACTCATGGGAACCAGCACCACCAATGGAACCGTTGTCGGCTTCAACCGGGCGGAAGTTCAGGCCCAGGCGGGTAAACACGTTGCAGTAAGCCTGGTGCATGCGGTCATACGTGACCTGCAGTGACGCTTCGTCCGCGTGGAACGAATAGGCGTCCTTCATGATGAATTCGCGGCCGCGCATCAAGCCAAAGCGTGGGCGGATTTCATCACGGAATTTGGTCTGGATCTGGTACAGGTTGATCGGCAACTGTTTGTAGCTGTTCAGCTCATTGCGGCACAGGTCGGTGATAACTTCTTCGTGAGTCGGGCCCACGCAGAACTCGCGGCCATGGCGATCTTTAAGGCGCAACAGCTCGGGGCCGTATTCTTCCCAGCGACCGGATTCTTGCCACAGTTCAGCCGGTTGAATGCTCGGCATCAGCACTTCCAAAGCGCCCGCAGCATTCATTTCTTCGCGAACGATGGCTTCGGCTTTGCGCATGATCCGCAAGCCCATGGGCAGCCAAGTGTACAAGCCCGAAGCAAGTTTACGAATCATGCCGGCGCGCAGCATCAGCTGATGGCTGATAACGACCGCGTCTGAAGGCGTTTCTTTCTGTGTGGCGAGCAAATATTGACTGGTGCGCATGGTTAGTCGTGGCCGTTGCAGATGGCTAGAAATGACTGAGCATTGTACGGGCGAGAGGTGCCTGCGTACAGGGCGGCGGGGGGAGGTGGGCTCCCCCTTGTATTTACGGGGTTTGGTCAGTGTCTACGGAGGGTTTTTGGCGGGCGCGACGGCTTTCCTGATACCAGTGCAGGCTGATCAATATCAGGGTGGGTATGCCCATGATGGCGGTGATGATAAAAAAGGTGTGGTAGCCGAACTTCTCGACCAGCACGCCCGAATAGCCGCCCATCAAACGGGGCAATAACAGCATGATTGAACTGAGCAGGGCGTATTGCGTGGCGGAAAACTTGAGGTTGGTCAGGCTGGACAGATAAGCCACAAAAGCGGAAGTGGCCAGGCCCGAGCTGAAGTTGTCGAGCGAAATGGTGACAATCAGCATTTGCAGATTGGGCCCCATATCCGTCAGCAGCATAAAGAGCAGGTTGGTGCCGGCAGAAGCTGCGCCCCCAATCAGCAGAATGGGCAAAATGCCAAAGCGCACAATCAGCAGGCCACCCATACCGGCCCCGACCAGGGTCATGATCAGGCCAAAGATCTTGCTGACCCCGGCAATCTGGTCTTTGGTAAAGCCTTGATCGATATAGAACACGTTGGCCATGACGCCCATGACCGTGTCAGACATGCGGTAAGTCGCAATCAGGCCGAGCAGCAGCAAGGCTTGCCAGCGATAACGCAGGATAAAGTCGTTGACGGGCGTCAGCACCGGTGCCAGACCGCGCCGCCCCAATGAGGACAGGCACATAACGGTGAGCAGCGTGTAGAGAATGGCGCGCAAGAAGGCGCGATCTTCCAGCACCAGGTTGACAGGGCTGATGCCTTCAAACAGCACACCGGCAAAGTTGGTGTTGTACAACTGAGTGAACATGGCGGGCACGGACACCAGCAGCACAATCAGCACAAATACTGAGGCCAATTGATGGCCAAAGCTGTAGCGCCCGGCTGACAGTTGGGTGCGAAGCGGAACCGGCGGTTCGCGCATAAAAAAAGTGGTCAGCAACGCGGGCACCATCAGCAGCCCGAAGAGCGCATAGGTGCCGGTCCAGGCCGAATGCTTGTAATTGAACCCGGTAGAGCCGAAGCCCTCGGCAAAAAACAGCGCTCCCGCGGTGGCCAGCAGGGCGGCCACACGGTAGCCGGACATGTAACTGGCGGCCAGCGCAGCCTGGCGGCTGTCCTCGGCGATTTCCAGGCGATAGGCATCAACGGCAATGTCTTGGGTTGCCGAGGCGAAGGACACCAGAACTGCAATTGCTATCAGCCATGAAAGATGCTTCTGGGGGTCGCAAAACCCCATGCCGATCAAGCCGAGCATCACCAGCGATTGTGACAGCACCAGCCAGGAACGCCGGCGGCCAAGCTTACCGAGCAACGGTAGGCGCCACTGGTCAAGCAGCGGCGACCACACCCACTTGAAGGCATAAGCGAGCCCGATCAGGCTGGCATAACCAATGGTCTCGCGAGCAACTCCGGCTTCGCGCAACCAGACAGACAGCGTGGAGAACACCAGCATGTACGGTAAACCGGCGGCAAAACCGAGCAGCAACAGCACAAGGGTCGAGGGGCTGGAATAGGCAGCTAGCGCTTCGCGCCAGGTTTTACGGGGCATAGACTCGAGTCTGCCTCTGATTACGGAAACAAAGGGCGCACTCTAACCGCAGTGCTCTATCGGACGCCAGCCATGACGCTTTAAATCCACGCGACTGTTCATAATGCTTAAACCCTCGCTGCGCAGACGGGCTCTTTGTTCGTCGCCTGACGCGCTACCCGCCGGCAAACTGATGCGGCCCCCGGCAGCCAAAACCCTGTGCCAGGGCAGCCGCGTGTCTTCCGGCAGTTGGCTGAGTGTGCGCCCGACCCAACGCGCCGCCCGGCCAAGGCCGGCCAATTCGGCGAGTTGACCATACGTCACCACATAACCGCAGGGCACTTGTATCAGGGTCGAATACAGCGCCATACGGCGAATATCAGCCGGGGACGGTTCCGGCTGTGGGCTCAAGGTAGAAGGTGTTGTCGTCATGGCGTGATGGGTCATCGGGGCATTCATCTCAATGAGACTAATGGAACTACATAATCATCGTTGGGTCTTTCTTTTCGATACGCTCATCCGGATCATGCCGGCATTATTTCGAACTCCTGAGTTTTCCACCTGCTTATGTTGCCCAGAACCTTGTTATGCCTTGCTGTTTTCACTGTGTCCTCGCCGTTGTTGGCTGACACGGTGTGGTTGAAAAACGGCGACCGCCTGAGCGGTAAAATCAAAGTGTTCGATGGCGGCAAGTTGCTGGTTCAGACCGACTATGCCGGGGCCATTTCAGTCGATTGGAAGCAGGTCAAGACCCTGGAAAGCGATCAGCAATTGTTGGTCAAACAGGATGCCTACGCCGGTGAGGTGGCCAAGTCGCTTACGGCCACCGAGGACGGCAAGGTGATTCTGGCCAATGGCGAGAGCTCTAAAACCGTGGAATTGGCCAGTATCCAGCAGATCATGAAACCTAAAGCCGTGATTCAAGACCTGGCCTGGAAGGGCAATGTGGATGTCGCGCTTAACTACAAACGTGCCGACAAAGACACGGATGATTATGACGTGAGTTTCAAAACTTCGGCCCGGCATGGTTCCTGGCGTCATCATGCGGAAGGTGAGTACAACCGCGAATTTCAAAACGATGTGGTCACCACTGACAACTGGAGCGCAGGGTATGCGCTGGACTATTTCATCGATGAACAATGGTACTGGCAAGGGCGGCTGAACTACACACGAGACAAGGTTGAAGATATTGCCCGTCAGCGCACCGTGGGCACCGGCCCGGGTTATCAGTTCTGGGATGATGAGTTGGGCGCGTTCTCGCTGGGCTCATTGCTTAATCGCACTGACTATGAATATTCCGACGACAAGAAAGAAAACTTCTACTCGCTGGCCATGAGGTGGGATTACAACCGTTATCTGCTGGGTAAAACCGTCTCCCTCTTCACCAGTGGCGAAGTGGGGAAACCGTTGGGAGGCGATTCGGATTACAGCCTCGATGCCGAAATTGGTCTGCGCTACAAAGTGACCGAGTGGGCGTCGCTCAACCTGAAGGCTGAAAAAGAGCTGATTGGCAGCGGTAGTGGTTCCGACAATGCCCTCAACAAGACCCGTTATACCGCAGGCTTTGGTGTGACCTGGTAATTGCCCAGTAACCTGTAGCCACAACGGTGGCTACAGGTGGCGCTTTTCAGGTTTAGAGGCGCAGCCCGCCGTCCAGTTCGAGAATCCGGCCGGTGTAGTAATCATTTTCAAAGATGTACGCCGCCGAATGCGCAATTTCTTCGACTTTACCCATGCGCTTGAGTGGGATTACGGAGGTCATTCTGTCTAGCGCCTCCGGCTTCATGCCCATCGTCATTTCAGTTTCAATAAAGCCGGGAGCAATCCCCGCAACGCGGATGCCATAACGGGCCAGTTCTTTGGCCCATGTCACCGTGGCGGCGGCGACACCGGCTTTCGCCGCTGAATAGTTGGTCTGGCCAATGTTGCCAGCCCGGGAGATGGACGAGATGTTGATAATCGCCCCCTGATTGTTCAGCTCCACCATCTTGGCCGCGACTTCGCGGGTGCACAGGAAAACACCGGTCAGGTTGACGTCAATCACCGCTTGCCATTGCGCAAGGGTCATTTTGCTCATAACCCCGTCTTTGACTTTCAGCAGCAGGCCATCGCGCAGGATCCCTGCGTTATTGACAAGGCCATTGATCGCGCCAAAATCGTCTGCGATTTGCGCCACGGTTTGCGTGACCTGCTCTTCATCGGCCACGTTGCACAGGTAGGCCCGGGCTTCTACGCCGTGAGCCTGGCAGGCAGTGACCGCCAGTTCGAGCTTTTCCGGGTTCAGGTCAACCAGAGCCAACCGGGCACCCTTGGCGGCCATATACTCAGCCATTGCACGGCCCAAGCCTTGGCAGCCACCCGTGATAATGATTACTTTGTCTTTCAATTGCATGGGAACCTTCGGCAGTATTTCCGGGTGATTCCTTATAGGCTATTGATCTGCGCCGTGAGTGCGGCGAGTCAGTCAAACAGTGCCCTGAGTGCGGGTTGAGCGTTAGCCCTGAACTCGTCCGTTTTCGACGGATTTTTATAAGGAGTCATAAGTTGAGCGTTGAAGCAGCCAAGCATGCCCGAGAATTACTGCTCAAGGAATACCGGGGAGCATTGTCCACGCAGTCCAAGGCCATGCCGGGCTTTCCTTTCGGATCGGTCGTGCCCTATTGCCTGGATGATCAGGGGCGGCCACTGATTTTGATCAGCCGGATTGCCCAGCACACCCATAACTTGAAAAAAGACCCCAAGTGCTCGCTGATGGTGGGCGAGCGCGGTGCTGAAGATGTGCAGGCAGTCGGGCGTTTGACGTACCTGGCCGAAGCCGAGCAGCTAAGCGATGCCCAAGCGATTGAAGCTGCGGCCGAGCGCTATTACCGTTACTTTCCCGAGTCGAAAAATTACCACGCTGCGCATAATTTTGACTTCTGGGTGCTGAACCCGGTTCGGCATCGTTACATTGGCGGTTTCGGTGCCATTCACTGGCTGGACCACATCACGTTGGCCAACCCCTTTGCCGGTGCGGTCGAAGTGCGCATGGTTGAACACATGAACAGCGACCATGCCACCGCCATCGCCCATTACGTGGAATTGGCCGGTTTGCCCACCGCTCACCCGGCCGAGATGGTTGCCATTGACAGTGAAGGCATGCACTTGCGCATCGGCCAAGGCCTGTATTGGCTGGCATTTGCCGAGCCGTGCACAACGTCGATGAGCGTGCGTGAGGCCCTGGTTCAACTGGCGCGCGCGGACGAGTGGCCGAAAAAACAGCCGGTCCAGCCTTGAATTCAGCGCAAAGCGCCGTCATTTAAGAAAGGTTGGAAGACATTCTTCCGGAGAGGAATCATTTGATGCGCGCTTTTTTATTGCTCTTTCTGCTGTTCCCCGTGCTAGAGCTGTACGTTTTTTTCAAGGTCAGCACCGCTATCGGGTTTTTCCCTGCGTTGTTGCTGATCATTGCTGGCTCCATGCTGGGTATTCTGGTGGTGCGGGTCGCCGGCCTGGCCACCGCATTGAGTGCGCGTGAAAGCTTGAACCGCGGCGAGCTGCCCGCTCAGCAAATGTTGCATGGCTTGATGATGGCCTTGGGCGGTGGTTTGCTGGTACTGCCAGGGTTTATCAGTGACGTTGCTGGCCTGTTGCTGTTGCTTCCACCTGTGCGCCGCCTGCTGGTCAATCGCCTGCGCAAGCGCGCCGAAGAACAGGCTATTCGCCAGCGTGCGTTTGCCGATGAGTTTGAAGCGGCACACCGCACGGCCAGCCATCAGCCTGTGGGGCGCGAGCCCACTGTGATTGAAGGCGAGTTCGAGCATCGCGACAAGTAAGCTCACCCGGGTTGACGACACGGCACTTTAGGTGCCGTGTCTGTTTTTGAGTGTGGCACGGGGCTAAATATTTAACAGGCGTGCCCTTGTAATCACTTCAGACGCCCTTATGTAACGGACACCGCAGGGTTTTGCTGGCAACAGCAGGCCTTAATAAGCGAATCGCACCCGGCATTTCCGGACTTGCAAACCCAGCCGGTATTGACACCGGCCGATGAACACTACAATTAGGAGAGATCGACAATGACTACGCTTCGTCCTCTGCATGACCGCGTCGTAATCCGCCGCAGCGAAGAAGAAAAGAAAACCGCTGGCGGTATCGTTCTGCCGGGTTCTGCTGCCGAAAAAGCTAACAGCGGTGTAGTGATCGCTGTTGGTTCGGGGCGCGTTCTGGACAACGGTGAAGTCCGCCCGTTGGCTGTTAAAGCGGGTGACAAGGTTGTGTTCGGCCCTTACTCCGGCAGCAACACTGTGAAAGTCGACGGCGAAGACCTGCTGGTAATGGCTGAGAACGAGATTCTCGCTGTTATCGAAGGCTGATTCCCCGCTCATTTTCCCGTTACTCCAAAGTATTTAAGGAATATCGATCATGGCTGCTAAAGAAGTTAAATTCGGCGACTCCGCCCGTAAAAAAATGCTCACCGGCGTTAACGTTTTGGCTGACGCAGTAAAAGCGACCCTGGGCCCGAAAGGCCGTAACGTGATCATCGAGAAGAGCTTCGGCGCTCCGACCATCACCAAGGACGGCGTTTCTGTCGCCAAAGAAATCGAACTCGAAGACCGTTTCGAAAACATGGGCGCGCAGCTGGTTAAAGACGTTGCCTCCCGTGCCAACGATGACGCAGGCGACGGTACTACCACCGCCACCGTTCTGGCTCAGTCGATCGTCAACGAAGGCCTGAAAGCCGTCGCTGCCGGTATGAACCCGATGGACCTCAAGCGCGGCATCGACAAGGCGACCATCGCCATCGTTAAAGAGCTGAAAAACCTGTCCAAGCCATGCGCTGACACCAAGGCTATCGCTCAGGTCGGTACCATCTCTGCCAACTCCGACAGCTCCATCGGCGACATCATCGCTGAAGCCATGGCTAAAGTCGGCAAAGAAGGCGTGATCACCGTTGAAGAAGGCTCGGGCCTGGAAAACGAACTGTCTGTGGTTGAAGGCATGCAGTTTGACCGCGGTTACCTGTCCCCTTACTTCGTCAACAAGCCAGACACCATGGTGGCTGAGCTGGACGGCCCGCTGATCCTGTTGGTTGACAAAAAAATCTCCAACATCCGCGAAATGCTGCCAGTGCTGGAAGCTGTTGCCAAAGCCGGTCGCCCACTGCTGATCGTGGCTGAAGACGTTGAAGGCGAAGCCCTGGCGACTCTGGTTGTGAACAACATGCGCGGTATCGTTAAAGTCGCTGCTGTTAAAGCACCGGGCTTCGGCGATCGTCGCAAGGCCATGCTGCAGGACATCGCTGTTCTGACCGGCGGTACCGTTATCTCTGAAGAGATCGGCCTGAGCCTGGAAAGCACTACCCTGGAACACCTGGGCAGCGCCAAGCGCGTAACCTTGTCCAAAGAAAACACCATCATCGTTGACGGTGCTGGCGTACAGGGCGACATCGAAGGCCGTATCGCTCAGATCCGTGCTCAGGTTGCCGAGACGTCTTCGGACTACGACCGTGAAAAACTGCAAGAGCGTCTGGCCAAGCTGTCGGGCGGCGTTGCAGTGATCAAGGTAGGTGCCGGTTCCGAAGTAGAAATGAAAGAGAAGAAAGCCCGCGTTGAAGACGCCCTGCACGCAACCCGTGCAGCCGTTGAAGAAGGCGTGGTACCTGGCGGTGGCGTAGCGCTGATTCGTGCGCTGGAAGCCCTGACTGAACTGACCGGCGACAACGCTGACCAGAACGTTGGTATCGCTGTTCTGCGTCGTGCCGTTGAAGCCCCTCTGCGTCAAATCGCTGCCAACAGCGGCGACGAGCCAAGCGTTGTGGTCAACGAAGTCAAGAACGGCAAAGGTAACTACGGTTACAACGCTGCGACTGGCGTGTACGGCGACATGATCGAAATGGGCATCCTGGATCCAACCAAGGTGACCCGTTCGGCGCTGCAAGCGGCATCCTCTATCGGCGGTCTGATCCTGACCACCGAAGCGGCCATCGCTGAAGCACCGAGCAAATCGGCTCCAGCTGGCGGCATGCCAGACATGGGCGGCATGGGTGGTATGGGCGGCATGATGTAGTGCGACGAGAGTCGCTATAGGTAGAAGCACCTAGCGGGCTACATCTTAGGTGATCACCGGTTGAACCGGTGATCACTTTCCCGCAGAAACAGCTTAAAAAACCCGAAGTCCGGGCGTCAAAACCCGGATTTCCGGCACTCACAAGGTGCTTAGAATTCGGCGTAATGTCGCCTATATATCGTGATTTTCTCTCTGGAAATCATCAGAACGATATGCGTACTGAGCTTGCAGATTTTGAATCACTGCGAGGGAGGTATGGGAAATCGTGTCCAAAGAGCTGGCCTGCTCCTATCTATAGGGCGCAAGCCATAGCTGTCATTGTCTCACCCGGAAACCGCAAGGTAGAGGGGCGCGAGACCTTTTGTTCAGCCAAAAGTAGCCTAGGGATAGTGCGTCGCTGGTAACGGCGGGGTGCGAAGCTTCCTGACAATGTAGTCCCATGATTCTGTGGTGTGTGGTCGCCGCGAGGCACCATGCAGACCCTGCGAGCAACACGCGGGTGAGACGCTAGGCTGGTTGGTATGGCCAACGTAAGTGAACTGCTGATAAACACCGTCAACCGCATGGAGCCAAAGTTGCTGATAGGCTTTGACCAAAATGGTGCATGACTGGTTGTCCCTTTTACATCTGGGGGCACGCTGACATTGAGTCATCGGTGAATAGGCAGGGCCTAACCCATCCTTGTGACGGTTATGGAACTCGGTAAGCCCGTATTTTCGCCATTGGCCTGTATGGCAAGGCAGGTCGACCGTGAGGAAGACTGTTGAAAATGCGGGTAGAGGATGTCGGAAAAAGCGAATGCCTCCCTGTAATGGGGTTGGATAAGGGCTCTGCCCTGACTGGAAACGGTGCTGACTTCCGACTGGTCTTTGATCGCGAGAAGGCCTGTAAAGCCATCAAGAACAGACGTTTGTCGGTTTGACCGGCTGCGTCTAACTCATAGAAATCCCTTGCGGGGCAGTGTACTCACTCCCCCACAAGGGCGACGTGCGTCTACTGCCCTCTGGGGAAATCTTCTCTGGAGGAAAAGCAAGATGAGTGCGTCTGAAATAGAAGTACCTGCGTCCTCCCATCTGGCCATCAGTTGGCATTCGATAGACTGGGAAACAGGTCATCGACAGGTGCGAGGGCTACAGGTACGGATCGCGAAGGCAGCCAAGAATCAGCAATGGCGGCAGGTGAAAACCTTGCAGCGTATGCTGGTTCGCTCGTTTGCCGCCAAGGTATTGGCGGTTAAACGGGTCACTGAAAACCGGGGTCGCAGGACTCCCGGCGTCGATGGGGAAACCTGGAGCACGCCTGAAAGCAAATGGAAGGCAGTTTTTCGGTTAGAGCGCAGGGGCTACAAGCCCCGGCCACTGCGGCGGATTTACATTCCCAAAGCAAATGGCCAGCGTAGACCGCTGGGGATTCCGACGATGCTGGATCGAGCGATGCAGGCGTTATACCTGCTGGCACTTGAACCGGTGTCTGAGACCACAGCCGACCGAAATTCCTATGGCTTTCGCCCTCACCGTTCCACGGCAGATGCAATCGAGCAATTGTTCGTCAATCTCGGTCGCAAGCATTCTGCGCAGTGGGTCATGGAGGGCGATATAAAGGGATGTTTCGACAACATCAGTCACGACTGGCTGATCACTAACGTCCCGATGGACAAAGTGGTTCTAAGGAAATGGCTGAAAGCGGGATATTTGGAATCCGGTCGATTGAATCCGACAGGGGCGGGAACTCCGCAAGGAGGGATCATCTCGCCCGTATTGGCCAACCTGGCCCTTGATGGACTGGAAAAGGAGCTCGAATCTCGGTTCGGGCAGCGTAATACCAAAGCCAGCTACAAGACCAAGGTCAACTATGTGCGATACGCAGATGATTTCGTCATCACCGGCATCTCGAAAGAGCTGCTGGAAAACGAGGTGAAGCCACTCGTCGAAGCCTTCATGGCCGAGCGGGGGTTGAGCCTTGCGGTGGAGAAAACGTTGTTCACGCATGTATCGGATGGGTTCGATTTCCTCGGTCAGAATATTCGCAAGTACGGTGACAAGCTGCTGATAAAGCCAGCCCACAAGAACGTGAAAGCATTTCTGGCCAAGGTTAAGGCGTTGGTTGAAGCGAACAAAGCGGCACCGGCCAGCCTGTTGATCAAGCAGCTCAATCCAGTTATTCGGGGTTGGGCCAATTATCATCGGCCGATTGTCGCCAAGCAGACCTTCAACTACGTGGATTACAGGATCTGGAAATTGCTATGGCGATGGTGCAGGCGGCGACATCTGAATCGCTGCAAACGTTGGATCAAGGAAAAATACTTCAAGCGCGTGGGAACACGTAGTTGGGTATTCTCCGGGCTACACCCCAGCGGCAAACTGCTCCACTTGTTGTACGCCAGCGATACGCCGATCAAGCGGCACACCAAGATCAAGGCGGAGGCTAACCCATACGCCCCAGAGGACGAGATGTACTTCGAGCAACGGCTGGAATATGCGTGGCGAAGCTCGGACGAGGGGAAGCGGAAGACGCTGACGCTGTGGCTTGGCCAGAGCAAGCGCTGCCCGATGTGCAAGCAGTTGATTACGTTCGAAAGCGGGTGGAACATTCACCATGTTATCGAGCGGCACAAGGGCGGATGCGACGAGCTGGGCAATCTGGTGTTGTTGCATCCCAACTGTCATCGACAGTTACACAGTGCGGCACCGGCTCTTTCAACTGAGAAAGGGCTTACAAAGGCTTGAGCTGTATGCGGGGAAACTCGCACGTACAGTTCTTAGGGGAGGGACGGTCAGTAATGGCCGTTTCTTACCCGACAGCCAGCCTTACCCCGATACGCCTAAGCCCCGCCTGAGTCATCAGGCGGGGCTTTTTTTTACCCCCCGACTCACTTTATGGGCATGAGGCAGGTCAGTTGCACGTTTCGGGCCGTGGCAATTACGGTTTCGACCGTTGCACGGTTGTGTTTTCCTGGGGGGGCCAGCCCAGCAACTGCTGTTTGTAACCGTAGCTTGCCGCCTGATAGTAAGTGATTGCTCGCTCAATCAGAGGGTCGGTCGCGGGGACGTGGGATTCAATGCTGGTGGTCTGGGCATCGTCGTGTCGGCGCAGGCCCTGGCGGGGGCTGAGAATGGCCAGGTCTTTACCGTCAAACAACCCCAGATGCTGATAGTTGCCGACCACGACACGGGCAGGCAGCGGGTTGTCCAGTAGCAGGTTGCGGCCAAAAAAGGTGGACTGGTAATCCAGGTTCAATAAGCCGAGCAGTGTTGGTGCCAGGTCAATCTGGCTGGCCAGGTGTGGGTTCTCACGGGCACCAATCAAGGCGGGGGCGTAAATAAACAGAGGAATCTGGTAGTTGGCGATTGGCAGGTCTTCCTTGCCGGCACTGCCCGCCGTATGGTCCGCCACGAAAACAAAGATCGTGTTATCAAACCATGGCTTTTTGCGGGCCTGGGCAAGGAACTGGCCGATAGCATAGTCGGTGTATTTCACCGCACCGTCGCGGCCTTTACCCGATTGGATGTCGATTCGGTCATCCGGGTAGGTGTAAGGGCGGTGATTCGACGTGGTCATCAACTGCAGTAGAAATGGCTTTTGCCGGGCGTAGTCAGCGTCGGCCAGCTTCAACGTTTCGCGGTAGAGATCTTCGTCAGCCATGCCCCAGGCGTTTTTGAAGTGGATATCGGCTTCATTCACGCTGCTTTGATCAACAACGCGATACCCGTTGCCGCTGAAAAACGCGTTCATATTGTCAAAGTAGCCGCGGCCGCCGTAGACAAACACGCTGTCATAACCCACCGCACTGAGCTGTTGACCCAGGCTGGCAAAGCCGCTTTCGCGTCCGATGCGTTTTACGATAGAGCGCCCAGGCGTTGGTGGAATCGCCAGGGTAATGGCCTCAAGCCCACGATCGGTGCGGGTGCCGGTGGCGTAGAAGTTATTGAAGTACAGGCTCTGCTTGCGTAACTGATCCAGATTCGGGGTCAGGTTGCGATCATCACCGTTGCTGCCCAAGTACTTGGCACTCAGGCTTTCAATGGTCACCAGCACAATATTGGGTTGGCGCGGTGTGCCCGGGTTGTCGATATTGCGGCGAATATCCAGCGCGTTGGTGCCCACAAATGTGGCGTTGGGCTCTGCCAGTTCACGGCGCAACTGTTTGGCCACCACTTCGTCAGGCAGGCTGGCGTAAAACTGCTGGTAATCCAGTTCATTGTTACGAAACGCAGCGAAGAACTGGTACGGCCCGTTGTTCGCCAGTTCGTGCTGATAGGTGTTCCCCCCTTGGCCGCGCGGGTCATTCTGATCGAGCAGTTGCAGGCTCACACCCGCCAACACCACCAGGCCAGCAAGTGCTGCGAGGCGTTCGCGAAGATCGGGCAAGGGCGCATTCATCGCGGCCTTGAAAGGTTTTCGTAGCGCGAGACTCAGAACGATTGCGACACCGGCAATGGCGCTGAGCAGCAGGCCGACAGGGTAGGATTCCAGCACGTTGTTCAGCACTTCATCGGAGTAGACCAGGTAGTCAACCGCGATAAAGTTAAAGCGCACGCCGAATTCATCCCAGAATAAAAATTCTGCGACCGCCGTGAACAGCATGACGAACAGGCTGAGACTCAGCAGGCCTTGCAACCACCACTGATGCCCGCGCCGATGCCACACCTGGGGCGGGCACAGCAGCAGATAGAGGCCCAGCGGCAGGGCGGCATAGGTCAGAAAGCCTGCATCGTAGAGCAGGCCAAAACCGAAAACAGGCAACCAATGGCTGCCGGCCTCCGGGAGGTGGGTGGCCAGTAAAACACCTCGGGTGACCAGAAATATGGCCAACCAGCAGCCCGTCAACAGAAGAAGGTAGCGCATTGGCGCGGTGTCAAGCAGACGCATGAGTGTTGTTCCATAAGCCCGTAGGGGGGGCGCGAGTCTGCGGGTGCCACTGTGTGGGGTTTGTGAACCTCAGGTAAAAAACTCGTTTAGTTCATCCTACGGTTAACTAAATAGCGTATGAGCCCTGCAACGCTGGTTCTCTGCGGTTCTTCGCCTTAAGCTTCGCAGGCCAAGACGGCTGTCACTGCGTAACGGGAGAGTGCCCATGAGAATTCTATTGGTTGAAGACAACCGCGATATCCTTGCCAACCTGGCGGATTACCTGGGGCTCAAAGGGTATACCGTTGATTGCGCGCAGGACGGCTTGTCCGGTCTGCACCTGGCGGCCACCGAGCACTACGACTTGATCGTGCTCGACATCATGTTGCCGGGTATTGACGGTTACACCCTGTGCAAGCGTCTGCGCGAAGATGCCCGTCGTGACACCCCGGTGATCATGTTGACGGCGCGCGACCAGTTGGACGATCGGCTGCAAGGCTTCAAGTCGGGCGCGGATGATTACTTGCTAAAACCCTTTGCCCTCTCGGAGCTTGCGGCGCGAATCGAAGCGGTGTTGCGTCGAGCCCAGGGCGGCGGGCGGCGAGAGCTACAAGTGAGCGATTTGAAATACGACCTCGATACCCTTGAAGTGACGCGCGAAGGACGCCTGCTCAAACTTAACCCGGTAGGCCTCAAATTGCTGGCAGTGCTGATGCAAAAAAGCCCTCATGTGCTGCGCCGCGAAGTGCTCGAAGAGGCGTTGTGGGGCGATGACTGCCCGGACAGCGATAGCTTGCGCAGCCACGTGCACCAGTTGCGCCAGGTGATCGACAAACCGTTTGGAAAGCCGCTGCTGCAAACCGTTCATGGTGTGGGCTACCGCCTCGCCGAGGCCCGCGATGGAGTTTAAGCAAAGCCTCGCTCAGCGGATCATCATTGCCTTTGCCTTGATGAGCGCGCTGGTAGCGGGCACCTTCGCAATAGGCATTGTCGCCACGGTGCATCTGGTCGAAGAAAAACTGATCTCGGCGGGGCTGGGTGGCGACTTGCAGCGTCTGTTGTTGATGGACAATGTTGCTGATTGGAACCATCGGCCCGAGCCTGACCAGCTGTTCTACTACAGTGGGGGCCGTGGCGATTTTGCGTTGCCCAAGGACCTTCGTCACCTGGATCCCGGCTTTCATGAGGTGTTTCGCGATCAACTGTCGTATCACGCCATGGTTGAAGTGGTCGACGGTCGACGTTATGTGTTGCTACAGGATCAGAGCGACTTTGAAGAGCGCGAGCGGGTGTTGTTTGCCGTCGTGGTCGTCGGTTTTGTGCTGGCCCTGGCGTTGGCAGTCTTTTTGGGCTGGGTGTTGGCCCGCCGGGTGATGGCCCCCGTGGTACGTCTGGCACGGCAAGTGCGCCATCGCGATCAACTGTTGGGGCTGGCACCGCCTTTGGCCCCGGATTATGCCGCCGATGAAGTGGGCGAACTGGCCGTAGCCTTTGATGCCACCCTGGGCCGTTTGCGGGACACCCTGACCCGCGAACGCTTGTTCACCAGTGACGTCAGTCATGAGTTACGCACCCCCTTGATGGTCCTGGCCAGCTCCTGCGAGCTGCTGCTGGAAAGCCCTTCGCTGGATCAGCGCAGCCGCTCGCAGGTTGAGCGTATTTCCCGCGCATGCGAAGAGATGCGTGAGCTGGTGCAAACCTTCCTGATGTTGGCTCGTGCTCAGCATGAAGATGCCAGCATGTCGCCTACGACCACATTGACCACGGTGGCCGAAGGCTTGATCAGCCTGTGGCGTGGCCCCATTGAGGCGAAGGGGCTGACGTTGATTTATGAGCCCGGCAACCCCCTGGAAACCCGTTACAACGCAACTTTTTTGCACGCAGTGATGGGTAATCTCTTGCGCAATGCCTTGCATTACACCGATACCGGGTTTATCCGTTTAACCCTTGAGTCTTCCAGCTTTGTGGTCGAAGACAGCGGTGTGGGCATTCCTGAAGAAAAACGCCAAGCGATGTTTCAGCCGTTTGTACGCGGCAGTGAAAAGCGCGGAGAGGGGCTGGGGCTTGGCCTTTCACTGGTGCAGCGCATTTGTGACAGCCAGGGCTGGCGCGTAACGCTGACCACCATGGAACCCAATGGCTGCCGTTTTCGGGTTGAGCTGGGTCCTTACGATACATGACCTTAAGGCCCCGGCGCGTGCGTTGCGGGCCAGGCCACCGCCTTCTGTTTGTTCCGTCGCAAAGCCCTGCCCAGGGTGTTGCGTTTGCACCGCTTCGCTAAAAAAGTGGTCCGAGGCACGGAATTTTCACCCAATGATGACCTGATGCAGACCTTCACCTGATTAATGTAGCGCCTACAGGCTTCAGGAGAACTATGATGCGTCCTGCAATTAAACTCGAATTTTCTGACAAGTACGATTTACAACACGCGGCCGAGTACCTGGAGAAACATCAGGACGGCCTTGCACGACGTCTGTCCCATAAACGTGACGAGCAGTTGGCGCGCAGGGCTTTGGCGTTGGTCGGCGAGCCCGCATCGGTGCTGGATTTGCCGTGTGGAGCCGGGCGCTTCTGGCCTTTGTTGGCCGAGAAGCCAAACCGCACCATTATTGCAGCGGACAATTCGGCTTCAATGCTGGAGGTGGCGGTGCGTGCACAACCGTACGAAGTGGTTAAGCGGGTACGCTGTTTGCAAACATCGGCATTTGATATCAATTTGCCGGATGATGCAGTCGACAGTATTTTTTGTATGCGTCTGTTGCATCACATTGGCGATGCAAGCCACCGAATGGCGCTGTTGCAAGAGCTGCACCGGGTCACGCGCGACAGTTTAGTGGTGTCACTGTGGGTTGATGGCAATTTCAAAGCCTGGAAACGCCAGCGCCTTGAACGTCAGCGGCACGTGGACGGTGGGGCTCAGGGTTACCAAAACCGTTTTGTGTTACCGGCGGCCACCGTTGAGGCGGAATTTAAAAAGGCTGGGTTTACGGTGCAAAAACATCTGGATTTTCTCCCGTTCTATGCGATGTGGCGGGTTTACATTTTACGCAAGAGGTAGTTCATGACCGTTGATTTTGTATCACCCACGCAAACTGCGCCCGAAAACTGCTTTGAGTTTTACTGGGATCAACACGGCGAGTGGGTTGAAGAACCGAATCAGCGTCGCGGGGGAGAGAGTGGTGTACAGCGTCTTAATGAGGCCGGTGGCCGGTTGCTGTATGCCAAGCGGCAGATAGGGCACACCTACCGCAGTTGGCGTTACCCGCTGGGCCGGCCAACAGTCTTGCGTGAGCAGGATGCGTTGCTGGCCCTCAGCCGCTTGGGCGTCGGGGTGCCGGACTTGGTGTTTTGCGGCGCGCAGCAAGGGGCAGACAAACAATGGCGTGCCTTGCTGGTGACAGCTGCCCTGGATGGTTTTGTTGAAATTGACACCTGGTATGCGGCGGGCGAGCGTGAGCGGTTGGGCGAAGTGGTTCATGAGCGTGTGCTGGAAACCATCGCCCAGACCTTGGCGCGCATGCATTTGGGGCGCTGGCAGCATGGCTGTTTATACCCCAAGCATGTTTTTGTACGGGTCATCGGCAGTGACGATAATGCCAAGGTGGAAGTGGCCTTGCTCGACCTTGAAAAAAGCCGCCAAAGACTGACTGCGCAAAAAGCGGCGTCTCACGACCTCAAACAGCTGCGTCGCCATTCGTCGTGGAATACAGAGGACTGGCAAAAATTGAACTACTTTTACGCCAAGGTGTTTGGCAGCGCCATCAAAGGGTTACGATGATGAAGCGAGAAATAGCTCGAAGTTTTTTTCTGCTGGGGGCACTGGCGGTTGCCTCTGTGGCGTTGGCCGCCTGGGAGGAACCGGGCACTCAGGTGATCAGCGCCACCGCAAACGGTGCGCATTGCCCTTTGCCGCGTGCGGTGAAAGTGGTGTCCGTTGCACAACCCGATCACCAACTGTTGCTGTTCATGTTTGGCATGGCGCAAGGCAAATAATCGCCAAGCGGTTGGGGCATACGCCCATCACCCAGGCCCAAGCCAGATCCGCTGGGCATTACAGCGGATCTGGCTTGGGCCTGGCTTTGCGCGTGCTATATCACGTGTAAGTGGTTGTCCCACAGCCCGGCCGGTAACTCTAGCGGCTTGGCGGTCAGTTCGGCTTGGCGGCAATCGTAAAAACGGCAGCGACCCTGCCCGGATGTCACCACAAACCCATCGTTTACCGCGCCAACACCTGCGCAATCGGGTAACGGTGCATCGAGGCGCAGCGCGCCGCTGTCCAGGTCCCATACAAAGAACCGGTTGCCACGCGGCGCAGTCAGTGCCACCAGACGTAATTCGCTGTGCACCGCCACGCTGGCCGTGTAATGGCCCATGGCGCGCAACTGGGGTTCTGCCACGGGAAACGGCTGAAAAGGCTGCCCCGGACGTTTGATGGCCAGCAGTTCGGACAACTCATGGGCGTCGCCCATAAATTGCTGACACGCCACGATGGTGCCGTCGGTGGCAATACCCAAATGGCGCACGCTGTTCATCTGCTGGCTCAGGGTTTCCTTGCTCAGCAGGGTACCGTCGCGCTGCATCAGCACCAGGCTGGGTTCCATGGCGTTGAGGTTCATTTCGACGCGGCTTTCAGCTTCGGTGCGGATGCCGCCGTTTGCCACCACCAGTGTTTCACCGTCCGGCATCCACGACACCTGATGCGGGCCTACCCCATGGGTCGGGATCTCGCCCGCGTGCACCAGCCGGTCGCCTTCGAAACGATACACCCCGAGCAAACCGCGACCGGGATCGAGGGTGTCATTTTCGGTCGTGTACAGCCATTCGCCGTCTTTATGGATCACGGCGTGACCATAAAAATGGCGGTTGGGCAGGGACTTCAGGGTTTGCAGCAGTTGCCCGTCGTTCAGGTTGATCAAGTAGCTTTCGGTGCCAGGGCGACGGGCCACGAACAGCGCAATGGGCAGCGTCGGGTGGTTGATGATGTCATGGCAGCGTTGGGCGACTTTCGTACTGAACACCTGAGTGCCATCCAGCCGATAGCCCACGGCATAGTGATTGCCGTCCACATCATCACGGGCACTCAGCAGCAGTGGGCTCTGGCCTCTTTGCTTGAACAGCGACCAGCCACCCAATGTCATGGCGCTCAGCAATACACCACCGAGTTTGAGAGCCTGCCTGCGCATCATCGAACCTTCCTTTATCAATCGCCGTCGTTGGCGTTAAAGCCCAACTGAATGCCCAGCGCCTTCGCCAGTTCGGCTTCGTGCAGGCGATGCACCACGTTCAGGCTGTCATAGATGGCGTTCAGTTGAGCGCGCCCTGCGTCGTCCGCCAGCAGCTCATTAAGTGTGCGCTGGTTGTCATTGAACAGTTTGAGCGAGGCGGCATAAGCGGCATCAATTTTATCGACCAAAGGTTTTTGCTCAGCTGGCAGCAACCCGCGCAGCCCCTTGTTGTCGACACCCACCCAAACGGTTTGTGCCGCGGCCAGGCTGGCGGCCAGACTTTGCAGCGAGGCCTGGCTGCGCCATCCGTCGGCCTGCATCGGTTGGGCGATGCCCTTGCTCTGACGGCCCATCGGCGTGCCGAGTTTTTTCTTCAGGGTGTCCAGGGCAGTGACCTGTACACGCAGCAAGTCGGCGATGGCCTCGTGGGAGTCGGCATAACGCTGGTTCGGAAACTTGCTCATTTGCGCCAACATGCCGTCGGTGCTGTTCCAACTGGCCAGGATCTCCTCGGCCAGTTGTTTCTGACGCTCGCCAATGGCGGTCAGCAGCGGGCAGTACCGGGCTTTTTGCGTGGCATCGGCCAGGTCGATTTGGCTATCGAACAAAATGTATTCGTAAGCCGACAAGCCTTGCACCACAACGCTGGACTTGGCCAGGGCGGCGGCATCGATGTCGGGCTGGGCGATCACCAATTGCTCGACCTGGCGGCCCACCAGGTTCTTTTTGTCGGGCCAGAACTGCACTTGCCACGAGCGATTGCCTTCAGCCAGCGGCCCGATCAGCAGCGGTTGCAGCTCGGCCCAGGCTTTTTGTGCGTGCAGGAAATCGGCGCGGGCGGTGTCCAGCGACTCTTTGCCTTCGCAGTAGGCCAGTGCGCTGACGGCCAGTTGCCGGTCGGCGTCAACCCAGCGGCTGTAGGTCGGCAGGATCACTTGCTTGGCGATGGCTGCCGAGGTAACGGCTTGCGGGTCTTGTGGCGAGCAGGCGGCCAGAGCGATGGCGGCAAGGCTGGTGAACAGAAGCTTGGGTCGAAACATGTCGGGGTCCCCGATCGTGTAAGCGTTAAAGAGAGTTCAGGAACGCCAGCAGCGCGGCACGCTGCTCGGCATTGAAGCGTAGAACCTGCTGGCGGGCCGGTTCGGCCTCACCGCCATGCCACAGCACGGCTTCGAGCAGGTTGCGGGCACGTCCATCGTGCAGCAATTGCGTATGGCCACTCACGGCTTGCGTCAAACCAATCCCCCATAGCGGCGGCGTGCGCCACTCACGGCCTGACGCCGTGTACTCGGTACGGTTGTCGGCCAGGCCTTCGCCCATATCGTGCAGCAACAGGTCGCTGTAGGGGTGAATGACCTGATTGGCCAGTTCGGGCTCAGCAGCGTTGGCCGACGTGGTAAAGGTCGGTGTATGGCAGGACGCACAGCCCGCTTGATAAAACAGGTTTTTACCGGCCAGCACCTGCGGCGAACCCACGTCACGGCGCGCCGGTACGGCGAGGTTGCGGGTATAAAACTCAACCAGGCGCAAAATGTTGTCGCTGACTTCCGGCTCGCCATCGGGGCCATTGCCATTGGGCGCTTCAAGGCAGGCCGTTTGTGCGGGCGTGCAATCATCGAACGGTCTCAGGGACGTGGTGAGCCCCATATCACCAGAAAACGCGTGAACGTTTTGTTGATTGAGGTTCGGTTGCCCGGCTTTCCAGCCAAAACGCCCTAGTACGGTTTTTTGCTGGGCATCGTCCCAGACCCAATTGGGGCGCCCACTGACGCCGTCATTGCGCTTTTTCTGAAGGTCGGCATTCGCCAGAATGGCCTCGTTGGGGATGGCCTCCAGCAAACCCAAGCCGATCATCGGCGGCGCAATGCGCGCCGAAAAACGGGTATCGGGGTGCATGGGGCCATAGCCCAATTGAGTGATTTGCAGCGTGGGCTTGCGCAGTTCAACCTCGGTGCCGTCCTTGAAGACCACCGGCACGGGCGTGTACTCGACCCGCACCTTGCCTTCAGGGGCTACGCCGGGCACGGCCATATCTTGCAGTTGCCCGCCGTAGACCGGCTCAGGTATGACCCCGACCTGCTCGATGACTTGAGCGAAGGCGGGGTCATTGGGGATCGACAGGCGTACCAGCATCGACACGGCGTTCTTTGCATCAGGGGCGGGCGGGTGGCCGCGACCGTCCTTGATGTGGCAGTTCTGGCAGCCATTGGTATTGAACAACGGACCCAGGCCATCACGTGCCGTGGTGGTGGAGGGCGCGATCACCCAAGGGCTGCGAAAGAAGCTGTTGCCCACGCTGAAATCCAGACGACGGCTCGGGGACAAGTTGGCAGACGGCATGGAAAAGGCGTTGTGATCGGTTTTGCGCACCGTCGTAGCCCCGCCCGAGCGCGCTTCACCGGGCTCGGGTTGGGTAAAGCGCGGTGCGTCATCACAGCCGGCCAGAACCAGGGCGGTAACGAGTATCGACAGGCGAAGAGGCAACGAGGGCATCAAGCGTCCAGAGCAGCGAGGAAAATCGAGGGCACAAAGTTTATCAGGGAAGGCGAATTGAAATAAGAGGAATTAGCGTTTGGTTGGGGTTTTAGCCACAACGCTCATGAGAAGACGTTTGCTTGCGATCACAGCCTGTGCGGTCCAGGGGTTAGGTCGATCATGGTTAAAAATGCCAATCAGATTGACTGACTGGCATTAGGTTTGCTCTTGCCTCTGATGTGTTAAATCCGACATGACTTAGTAATACAGCTGGTATTTCCCACAGAAGAGTCAGAGATGAATGATATGTAATTTGTTTACTTGAAATATTATGCTTGTCAAAAAATACGGAGTAGTTATGAAAGTACTTTTATGGGTGTTTATATTGGTAATAATTTCTGGCTGTGCCAACGGTCGTCTATTTTCCAAAGGCTACAGTCCAGAACTTGCTTATCAATGCCATACGGATCCGTACGGATATTATTGCCTGCACCCTCCGGCAGTATTAAAGAATTAAGGGTGTAGCATGTCATATGTCGAAATCGCTTTTTGGATTGGTTAAAACTCCCATAGAGTAAACGGTGCTCCGTCAGGCAATATATTGATCACGTTGAATACTCTTTTTGCCATTCGACCTGGAACGAATCCAAACCGAGCCCAGCATGGATTTCCTGTGCGTTGATCATAAATTACCATCATTCTGAATAACCCTGCATGCGTTGTACCAAAGCGATTTATCAACGCTATGAGTGCTTTCAGCAATCCATAAGCGTTTTCTAGACGGATCATATAAAAAGCCGCTATTGCTGATGACGAAGTGTAGAGGTTCGCGCATTTTCTTGCGATGCAACGTTTTACTGTGAGCTTGGTTGCTATCTGCAACCCACACAATGATTTCATTTTCCTTGATAACCAGGTTTCCATCAGCTTGCAGTCTCAACCGAAATCGCCCATTTTCAGACGAGAGATATTGTCCAGGTGATATTGTTTGATTGGGCAGCAGCAGTGGCGAGCCATTTGCGTGAAAGGGAGTCGTGGTAATAGCCCTATTTATTCCTTGCTCAATGTGTTCTGGGTTTTTATTGAGTCAAGTTTAAATGCGGTGAAGGGCGTGTATATCTATCGCCTGAAGATTTATTGGCGTTTGATTTGATGTGTTGCGGGTTCACATCCGCTCTGCAGGTTCCTTCATTTTTCAGGGTTCCATAAAAAAGGCGGCCCGAAGGCCGCCTCATCGTTCACTCACGCAAACGTTGCTGATCAGAACTCGTGATCGGCGTTGTCCGGGTTCAGGTCACTGATGCCCAGTTTGCCTGCAGCCTGCTCGATTGCGCCGGTCTGCTTGACCAGGGCCGCGATGGCGTCACGTACCACCTGGTTGCCCGCTTCGTTACCCGCCGCGATCAACTGGTCGTAGTGCTCGCCCTTGTTGGCGAGGTCAACCATGACCTGAATCTTGGCTTCGGTGTCGGCCAGGTCGGATTTCAGCGTGGCGTCAGTGGCCGGGTCGATGACCACGACCAGCGAAGACAGGCTTGGGCCGGTCATTTGGGTGCCGTCGGCGCGTGTGTATTCACCCAGGTACACGTTACGAATGCCTTTGGCATCGTAGAAGTGCGAGTTGTGGGTGTTGTCGCTGAAGCAGTCCTGCTCGTCTTCTGGAGAGTTGGCTTCCAGGGACACTTTCATGCGTTCGCCCGCCAGTTCACCCAGCGACAGGCTGCCCATGCCGAACAGCATTTTGCGCAAGCCATTTTGTACCGGCTCGGCTTCCAGTGTGGCGCGGTAGTTGTCGCTCACGTTTGGAGCCCAGTTGTCGACCATTTCATTCAGGTCGTTGACCAGCAGCTGGGTCACGGCCTTGAGGTAAGTGCGGCGGCGTTCATTGTTGCCGCCGGTGGCACCTTCACCTTCCAGGTAGTCAGATGCCGGGCGATTGCCTGCGCCCGGGCCAGTGCCGTTGAGGTCCTGGCCCCACAGCAGGAATTCGATGGCGTGGTAGCCGGTGGCCACGTTGGCTTCTGAACCGCCCAGCTCGTTCAGGCTGGCCAGAGTTTCAGGGGTGATTTCGGTGACGTCGATCTTGTCTTCGCCGACCTGGATCTGGGTGTTAGCGATGATGTTGGCGTTGGCCCCCGGGTTGCCCAGTGCACCGGCATAGCTGGCGTCAACGTAGTCGATGAGGCCTTCGTCCAGTGGCCAGGCGTTCACTTGGCCTTCCCATTCATCAATGATGGTGTTGCCAAAGCGGAACACTTCGCTTTGCAGGTACGGTACGCGTGCTTCAACCCAGGCTTGTCTGGCGGCTTTCAGCGTGTCGTCATTGGGTTTGGCCAGGAAAGCATCGATCGCGGTCTGCAGTTTTTTGGCTGTCGCTTCAGAATCACTGTAAACGGCATGAACCATGTCGGCGTAATGCGCAACAACCGCTTTGGCTGCGGCTTCATCCACTTTTGCGGCCGTGACGTCGGTGGCCGGTGTGGCCGCGGTGGTGGCTGCAGCGGCAGCAGGGGCCGGTGCGGCCGCGGTTTTTTCCTTGTCCTTGTCGCCACAGCCGGCGAGTGAAATAGCAATGGCTAGCAGACTGGCGGTGGCCAGGGGCATACGAATCATGGCGAAAATCCTGCTTCGAGAGGTGGGACCCGCGTGCGGCTGCACGCAAAACTGCCACATGATGCGAAAGATTTGCATTTTCTGTAAAGGGTTAGTGTTGGAAATATTTCTTATTCACGTCAGTTTTTTGGGCTGGTTTCACGGATTCTGGACGCTGGTTTCAGATCATCAGGGCGTTTTGACGCCTGGCCTGCTTTAACCAGACGCTTAATTCCCGCGCAATCAGGGGCTTGCTGTACAGGTAGCCCTGACCCTCATGGCAGCCTTCTTTAATCACATACGCTTCCTGACCGAGGGTTTCGACACCTTCGGCGATGACCTGCATGCCCAGGCTTTTACCGAGCTGAATGATGGCGCGCACGATGGTTGCATCGTCGTCATCGTCAATCAGGTCCTGCACAAAGCTCTTGTCGATCTTGATTTTGTCCAGCGGCAGGCTCTTGAGATAGCTCAATGACGAATAGCCGGTGCCAAAGTCATCAATGGCGATCAGGGCCCCGGAACGGCGCAGGCTCAACAGATGTTGGGCGGCGGTGCTGATGTCTTCCATCAGGCCGGTTTCAGTGACTTCCAGCTCAAGGCTACGGGGTGGCAAGCGATGTTGTTGCAGCAGGTTGTTGACCACGCGGGGCAGCTCGGTGTGGTGCAGTTGCACCGTTGACAGGTTGACCGCCATGCGCAGCTCGGTGAAGCCCTGATCGTGCCATTCGCGCAATTGGCTGCAGGCGTGGTCCAGCACCCATTCACCAATAGCGATGATGCTGCCGTTCTTTTCGGCCAGGGGAATGAACACATCGGGGGGAATCAGGCCGTACTCAGGGTGTTGCCAACGCAACAGGGCTTCCACGCCGACCACATGGTGATCGCTGTAACGGATTTGCGGCTGGTAAACGAGGTGAAACTGGTTGCCCAGCAGCGCATCGCGCAAGTCTTTTTCCAGTTCACGACGTCGACGCATTTCGCGGTCCACGCTGGCGATATAGAACTGATAACGGCTGCGCGAGCGGCTCTTGGCCAGCGTCATGGTCTGTTCGGCTTTTTGCAGCAGTTGCTCAGACGTATCGCCATCTTCAGGAAACAGGGTGATGCCAATGGTGGCGCGCAGACGAATGTTCTGCTGGTCCACGCGAAAGGCCGTTTCCAGGTCATCCAGAATGCTTTGGGCCAGCTCGGCGGCCTCGTAGGGTTGTTCAATATGCGACTGAACCAGCGCGAATTGGTCACCCCCCAACCGGGCCAGTGCCCCCTGGCTGCCGCTGTAGGCACGCAGGCGGTCGGTCAGCGCTTGCAGCAACTCGTCGCCGGTCTGATAGCCAAACTGCTCGTTGATGCCTTTGAAGTCGTCCAGGCCGACGCACAACACGGCCACGCCACGCTGGGCGCGAACGGCTTCGGTCAAGGTTTTGCCCAGTTGGTCCTGTAACTGTTGGCGGTTGGGCAAACCGGTCAAAAAATCGTACTGCGACATGCGCAGCAGCGAGTTTTCGGCTTCGTGGCGCAGATGGGTGTTGCGCTCTATCGAGGCCAGTAACTGGTTGGCCGTGTTGACCCAGACACCCAGTTCGTTGTGCTCGTGACCTTTGAGCGGGGGCATCACGTGCTCGCCGGGACGGTCCGGGTTAATGCTGGTCAGGTGCTGGATGATTTTTGACAGGGGTTGGGTCAACAGCCAGTGATACACCAGGTACAGCACCAGCCCCATCAGCAGGGCACGGAGTATGCCGGAGAAAAAAATAATCACCGCATTGGTCAGGAAGTTCTCGCCATAGGTGGAGGTGTCGAGCGTAATGCTCAGGTCACCGTAGTACTCGCTGTACTGCTCGCGGCTCACCAGCGGCACACTGTAGGTGCGCTGCTGCCCCAAAATCAGATCGGTCAGCCAACGGCCTGACGACTCATGCAGGGGCCGTGTCTTTTCAGCAAGGGCATCGTCTTGGGGGTTACCGATGGACGCCTGGCGAACGGCATTGTCCTGGAACAAACCTTCAAGCACTTGCATGGCCATATCGCGGTCCAGGCTGTAGAGCGCCTGGGTTGAGGGGTCGCGAAACATATCGAGGATGCGCTGGGCGTCATTGGCGACGGCCTGGCGGGTTTCATAGGCGTTGAACACAATTTGGGCGCAACCGAGTGCGCTGCCCACGACCAGTGCTGACAGCAGCACGATGCGGAGCAACTTGACCGATAAGCTGTGCTTGAATTCCAGCTTCAAAGCGCTATTCCTTGTTTCTGACCGATCGATAATGCCGTGCGTATGGATTCACAGGATCACTGTGCGAAACGTGGGGTGTCATCATGGCGCGCGTTCACTGTGCTTATGTGTCGGTCTGTTGCTCCTTTAACTTGAGTGGATGGTTAAAATAAATTGAACGCTTTGATACTAGCTGGGCTTGTGCGCTTGTGAAGAGCGATGGCCGCTTTTAATCGGCGCAAAAAAAACCGGCCAAGGCCGGTTTTTTTAGGGCGTCAGGCTTAAGCGGTGAAGGTTTTGCCTTCGAACTGCTCAGCGACGAACTTCCAGTTTACGAGGTTCCAGAAGGCTTCTACATACTTCGGACGTACGTTGCGGTAGTCGATGTAGTAGGCGTGTTCCCATACGTCGCAAGTCAGCAGCGGGGTGTCGCCGCTGGTCAGCGGGTTACCGGCACCGATGGTGCTGGCCAGTGCCAGGGAACCGTCAGCTTTCTTCACCAGCCAGCCCCAGCCGGAGCCGAAGGTGCCGATGGAGGTTTTGCTGAACTCTTCTTTGAATTTGTCGAAAGAGCCGAACGCCGCGTTGATGGCTTCGGCCAGTGCGCCAGTCGGTTCGCCGCCGGCGTTGGGTGCCAGGCAGTTCCAGTAGAACGTGTGGTTCCAGACTTGTGCGGCGTTGTTGAAAATACCGCCCGAAGAGGTTTTAACGATCTCTTCCAGGGTTTTGCCTTCGAACTCGGTGCCTGGCACCAGGTTGTTCAGGTTCACGACGTAGGTGTTGTGGTGCTTGTCGTGGTGAAACTCCAGGGTTTCCTTGGAGATGTGCGGCTGCAGGGCATCGTGTGCGTAGGGCAGCGGCGGCAATTCGAAAGCCATGATGATTCTCCTAATCAGGTCAGTTGCGGTAAGCGCAAGGCCGATCACGGGCGGCCAAACACGCGCCGGGGAGTTTGTACTCTTTGCGGCGCAAGCGCTGGATCATAGCACCGGGGTCAGCGCATAACCACGCGACAACTGTGTGGAATAGACGTTTCAGCGTGATTGAAAGAATATCCCGGTTGTTTTTCAACCCAGCCAAACAGGTCGGGTGCGGCCTTGCCTACAGGCTTTAGGGGGCAGGGGCGACGATTGGGTAAGCACCGCCGTTCTGGCGTCAGCCCACCACAATCAACTGGAACGCCACGGTGTACATCATCACCGCCACCAGCAGGTCGAGGATGCGCCAGGTCGAAGGACGCGACAGCCACGGAGCCAGCCATGCAGCCCCCAGCGCCAGGGTGAAAAACCACAGCAGCGAGGCACTGGCCGCCCCGATAACATAAGCACCAGGAACACTTTGCTGCGCGCCGAGTGAGCCGATCAGCAAGACGGTGTCGAGGTAAACATGAGGGTTGAGCAGGGTTACGGCCAGGGCGCTGAGCATCACTGCTTTTAGTGAGCGCGCTGTCTGGCCAGCCGATTGCTCAAGGCTGGAGTCAGAGAACGCGCGGCGCAGGGCTTGTGTGCCGTACCACAGCAAGAACACCGCGCCACCCCAGCGGGCCACACTGAGCAGCAGCGGGTTCTGCGCAAGAATCGTCGCCAGGCCAAACACCCCGGCGGCCACGAGCAAGGCGTCGCACACTACGCAAAAGGCTGCCACCGGCAGGTGGTGTTCGCGGCGCAGGCTTTGCGCGAGCACGAACGCATTCTGTGTGCCGATGGCCATGATTAGACCAAACGCGACCAACAGGCCATTAAGGTAGCTTTGCCACATAAGAATTACTCATCAACGACAGGCGGGAATAGAGGTTTGCTGCTGGCTATTGTCGTGCCCTTGGCTGTATAAGAAAAACCAATATTGCTGATCGCTCATTAGGAAAACTGATGTTCGACTATAAATTGCTTTCAGCCTTGGCGGCTGTAGTAGAACAAGCCGGTTTTGAACGCGCTGCGCAGGTCCTGGGTTTGTCTCAGTCGGCCATCTCCCAGCGCATCAAGTTGCTGGAGGCGCGCATCGGGCAACCTGTGTTGATCCGTGCCACGCCGCCCAGTCCGACCGAAATCGGTCGCCGCTTGCTTAACCATGTGCAGCAAGTACGCCTGCTGGAGCGCGACCTGCAAAGTGCCGTTCCGGCGCTGGACGACGAAGGCTTGCCTGAGCGACTGCGCATCGCGTTGAATGCCGACAGCCTGGCTACCTGGTGGGCCCCCGCAGTGGGTGACTTCTGCGCCGAACAGCACCTGTTGCTGGACCTGGTGGTCGAGGACCAGACGGTAGGGCTCAAGCGTATGCGAGCCGGTGAAGTGGCCGCTTGCTTGTGTGCCAGCGAACGGCCGGTGGCTGGTGCACGCAGCCGGCTGCTGGGGGCCATGCGGTACCGGGCCCTGGCCAGCCCGTCATTTGTGGCGCGGCATTTTCCACACGGGGTGAGCGCCGCGCTGCTGCCCAAGACGCCGGCTCTGGTGTTTGGCCCGGATGATTTCCTCCAGCACCGTTACCTGGCCGCACTGGGTGTTGATGGCGGGTTCGAACACCATTTATGCCCATCGTCCGAAGGTTTTATCCGCCTCACCGAAGCGGGCCTGGGCTGGGGCTTGGTGCCCGAACTGCAAGTGCGTGAACAATTGGCCAGTGGCGCGCTGGTGGAGCTTTTGCCAGATAAACCCATTGACGTGCCACTGTACTGGCATCATTGGCGCAATGGCGGACAACTGCTGGAACAATTGACCGAACATTTATCCCGTTCGGCAGCGCGCTGGTTAGTGCCTTTGGCCTGACAGGCAGCGTTTAAACAGCAGGCAACACGACTTACAGTATTTGGAGTGATTGATGAAGATTCTGGTCACCGGCGCGAGCGGCTTTATTGGCGGGCGCTTTGCGCGTTGCGCCCTGGAGCAGGGCTTTGACGTGCGGGTCAGCGGGCGGCGAGCCGAAGGTGTCGAGCACCTGGTACGTCGCGGCGCTGAATTTATCCCGGGTGATTTGACCGATGGCCTGTTGGTGCGCGACCTGTGTGTTGATGTCGATGCCGTGGTGCATTGCGCGGGGCACGTGGGGACGTGGGGGCGCTATCAGGACTTTTTCCGCGACAACGTACTGGTCACTGAGAACGTGGTGGAGGCCTGCCTCAAGCAGCGGGTGCGGCGGCTGGTGCATTTATCGTCAGCGGCGGTGTATTTCGACGGCCGCGCCCACCAGGGGCTGACGGAAGATCAGGTGCCCAGACGCTTTGCCCACCCCTATGCTGAAACCCGGTACCTGGCTGAGCAGAAAGTCTTCGGGGCCCAAGAGTTCGGCCTTGAAGTCATCGCCTTGCGCCCGCGCAGCGTCACGGGTGCCGGTGACATGAGCCTGTTTCCCCGTTTGATCAAACAGCAGCGCAAGGGGCGCTTGGCGATTGTTGGCAATGGCCTGAACAAGGTGGACTTCACCAGCGTGCACAATTTGAGTGAGGCGCTCATGAGCGCGTTGTTGACCACGGGCTCGGCCTTGGGCAAGGCTTACAACATCAGTAATGGCAGCCCGATCCCACTGTGGGATGTCATCAACTACGTCATGCGCCAGATGCAGGTACCGCAAGTGACGCGCTATCGTGGCTACGGCATGGCCTATACCCGCGCAGCGTTCAACGAGCTGGGCTGCAAACTGTGGCCGGGCCAGCCTGAACCCTCGCAGTCGCGTTTAGGTGTACAGATCATGGACAAGGACTTTACCCTCGACATCAGCCGCGCCCGGCACGCCCTCGACTACGACCCCAAAGTCAGCCTGTGGGCTGCGCTGGATGAGTTTTGCGGGTGGTGGAAAGCCCAGGAATCGCCTTATCGTTAAGGCCTGCGGTTTGCCGCTTGAAACTGTCTTTAAGACCCAACAAAGGTTTTGCCATGCGTAATGATGCCCGCGATGATTTTGACGATATTTCGCCCCTGCGTGCTGACATACATGATCACGATGAGCGGGTTTCGACGGCCGCTGCCCGTGAGCGCACCACGGTGTACTCGCGCGATACGCCAGTGATTAAGGTCAAGGCTCCCGGTACCGGGCCGCTTTGGGCATTGATCTGCGCGCTGGTACTGGCAGTTGCAGGGCTTGGGTGGTGGAGCTTCCAACAGATGTCGCTGATGGAGCAGCAACTGGTGGCGACTCAGGAAAGTTTTGCCCGCATCAGCGAAGAGGCGGCGGGGCGGTTACAGGTCATCTCCGGGAAAGTCGTGGCCAGCGAATCGACCCTCAACACCGGCAGCGAAGCCCTGAAGCTGCAAATCAAACAGTTGGAAGAGCAACTGCTGGAGCAAGCCAAGCGTCAACAGGGGGCTGTGGCCGGGCAGCAGGGCGAGCTGGACAGCCGTTTCGAACAGATCAATGCGGCGATTTTGATGCAGGTCACCGCGCAGAAAGAAAGCCAGGCCACGCTCGAAACCCAGATAAAAGGCCTGAGTACTGAAATGTCATCGCTCAAGGCCAGCATCGCCCAACAAGGCACCGAGGTGGCCGCCTTGAAAAAGCTGGGTAATCCCGGCGCGGCGGTGGAGCGCCTGGAGCAGGAGCTGCTGGTGCTCAAAAGCCAGTTGGAAAACCGCCCGGCTCCTGCGCAGGGTGCCAGTAACGCCGAATTTGATGTGTTCCGTGGCCAGGTCACGCGCAACATCAACAGCCTGCAAAGCCAGATTCAAAGCCTGCAGAAGCAACTCAACCCCCGGCCTTGACCCTGCGCTTGATTTCACGACACCTTCAGCAGCGGACGTAGCCTCGCAAAGCTCGTCAACGACGACAGGGGGGGGGCCACCCGTAGGAGCGAGCTTGCTCGCGATCTTTTGATCTTTAAAAGCTTCGGCCTATCCATTGCTGCGGTTACGGCCACTTAAGGTTCCGGCTTTACGCCGTGGGCCCGCCGCGATCCGCCGTCCCTGGCCGTGCCGGGTTAGCCACTGCGCAAAACCTGCGTTCAGCCAGCGTGGTTTAAGGGGGCCCTTTAGATCAAAAGCCAGATCAAAAGATCACGAGCAAGCTCGTTCCTACAAACTCTGCCATCCGTAGGAGGGGCCGGTCGACGCTCGATTGCTCGCGATCTTTTGATCGTGTACAGACCGCCCACTCAAGGTTGCGGTGCCTCGCTGGCCTCGGCTACTAGATCGGTGGGGCTAACACACCGCGTTTTTATACGCTCGGCCGGTTTCTGCTTCGGCTACTTCGCTTTGTCCTCACGGCCGCGCAGCACTTGATTGGGCATCGCCAACGCCGCCGCCAAGCCGAGTAGTGAAATGCTGGCGCTGACCATCAGCAAGTGGCGGAAGGTTGTCAGCAAGTGCGCGCGCAGGTTTTCCAGTGCGGGGCCTTGTACCGCATTGAGGCTGTCCAATAACACATTGCCCGAACTGCCTTCCCCCAGCAGTGGCTGACCGGTGACTGGCGCAAGGATTGAGTCATGCAGCAGTGCCAGCAACAGGGCTGACATCAACGCCACACCCATCGCGCCGCCCAGGGAGCGGAACAGGTTGGTGGTGCTGGTGGCCACGCCAATATCCTGTTGCTGCACCGAGTTCTGTGCCCCCACCAGCGATGTCGGGAACTGCATCCCGGCCGCAATGCCGCTGAGCAACATAAAGGCCCCGCTGACGAACTCGGCACTGGGTGGGCTGAAGGCCATGCCAAGGATGGACAACGGCATCAGCACGGCACCACCCAGAATCATCGGTTTGTAGTAGCCGGTCACGGAGGTCATACGGCCGGCAAAATAAGCCCCCATCGGCAAGCCCATGGCCAGCGGCAGCAGGTGCAGGGCGGCGCTGTCGGCACCGGCTCCGGTGATGCTTTGATAACGCAGTGGCATCAACACGATCAGCGAGATGGCTTGAAAGCTGGTGAAAAAAATGGTGCACCAGCACAGTACCGCGTTGCGATTGGCAAACAGGTGCATGGGCAGCAACGGTTCCAGCGTGCGGCGTTCATGCCACACAAACAGTCCCAGCGCGAGCAGCGCCGCCGCCAACAGGCCCAGCACTTGATCATCGCGCCAGTGGTGGCCCTGGCCAATAAAGGTAACGCCCAGCAACAGCGATGTCAGGCCGACGATCATCAGCACCGTGCCCAAGTAATCAATGATCGGTCGGCGCTGGGGCACAGGCAAGCCGACCAGCGTGCGATGGGCGATCCACCACGACACCAGGCCCAATGGCAAATTGATCAAAAACACCCAACGCCACGACAGGTATTGCGTCATGTAGCCGCCCAGCACCGGCCCGGCAACACTGGCGATGGCGTACATGCTGCTGAAGTAACCCTGATAACGCCCGCGTTCACGGGGCGGCACGATGTCGCCAATGATGGCCTGGCTGACCGAAATCATGCCGCCTGCACCAATGCCCTGAATGATCCGCGCCAGCACCAGTTGTTCCATGTTCTGCGCCAGGCCACAAAACAGCGAAGCTAGCGTAAACAGCCCCATGCCAAACAACATCAAGCGCCTGCGCCCGTACAAGTCGCCAAGCTTGCCGTAGATCGGGACTGAGACCGTCATCGCCACCATATAGCCCGAGATCACCCAGGCCAGTTGGCTGACGTCTTTGAATTGCGCTGAGATGGCCGGGATGGAGACCGCCACGATCGTCTGGTCCAGTGCTCCCAGGAAAATCGCCAGCATCAGGGCGACTAAAATACTGCGAATGGCGGGTTTGGGCTGTGGCGGTTGATTCAGGTTAGTCACGAAGCACCTGTGGACGCTGAGCCACAGGGCGGCAGGCCGGTGGCGGAATGCCGCCCAGTGTACTCGATAGGCCCCTATTCGATAGTCTCGTAAGCAAGCCTGCGATCATTTTTTACAAAGGCCGCGCGCCGCCCATGAGCTGGCGAAGTACGCCAGTTCATGGGGCAGGTTGGGTTTAGTGGAGTGCGCCGAACATGGCGCTGCAATGGGCACCGCTGCAACTGACGGCCATTGCGGCGGCTTGGCGCGTTTGTTCGGCGCGATAGCACGCTGCCGTGAACAGCAGTGCACCTGCCAACACGATAAACACCGTCTTTAGGGTGGTTTTGGTGTGAGTGGTCATGGCATTCGTCCCTCCTGATTCAATCGGAGTCAGAACTTCACGCCCTTGAGGCTAGCTCAGGCTGTTGCGGTTGGCCGGGTGACGGTACGAGCGGTCACACCGGAAGGTCTTGCAGTGGGATTATTCCTACAGATTCTGATCCCAAGACGGTTGGCTGGCGAAGTCGACGACAGTGACAAACACCTGGATGGCGGTCAGGCGATTCATGGTTTGACCGTTTTCTGAAACAAACTATGTTAAAGCATTGCTTTTTTTGTTCGCCGCCGGGCAACTAAGCTGGTTCCATTGCTGACCGCTGCTTCTGACCCAGGATGCCCATGACCGTATTCCCAACCCTTCGCCGTTTGTTCCTCTGTGCCGTCGCGCTGGGCTTTGCCGCTCACGTGGCTGCGGCTTCCGCGCCTTTGACCCTGGAGGTTTACAACCCCGGCGCGACGGCGATGTTCCCGGTGTCTTCGGTATTGGTGCTGGGCGAGCACGACGCGATTCTGGTGGATGCGCAATTTGCCCGGCCTCAGGCCCAACAGCTTGTCGACAAGGTGCGTGCCAGCGGCAAACACCTGACCACGATCTACATCAGCCACGGTGACCCGGACTACTACTTTGGCCTGGAAACCCTAACCCGGGCGTTCCCGCACGCCAAGGTCGTGGCGTCGGCCCCCACGGTTGAACATATCAAGGCCACCAAAGATGCCAAGCTCGCCTTCTGGGGGCCGCAGATGGGGGCCGATGTGCCGGGGGCGGTGATCGTGCCCGAGGTGCTGAAGGGCAACACCCTGGACCTGGAAGGGCATGAGCTGGATATCGTTGGCCTGACCGGTCGTCAGCCGCAGCGCAGTTTTGTCTGGATCCCGTCGCTCAAGGCGGTGGTCGGTGGCGTGGTGGTGGCAGACAACTTGCACGTGTGGATGGCGGACACCCAAACTCCGCAATCCCACAAGCAGTGGCTGGCCACACTGAAGCGTATCGAAAGCCTGCAGCCCGACATCGTGGTGCCGGGGCATTACTTGGGTGACAGCGACCATTCAATGCGTGCGGTGAGTTTCACCCGCGACTACATCAAGGCCTTTGATGAAGAAACCTTTAAAGCCAAGAACGCGGATGAACTGATTGGCGCAATGACCAAGCGTTACCCCGACTTGGGTGAGGCCTCTTCGTTGGCGCTGAGCGCTAAAGTCGCCAAGGGCGAAGTGCAGTGGTGAACTCGCCAGCGCTGACGTGCTTTCAATATCGGGTGGCATTCACGCCGCCTGTAATTAACAGGAGATCGACATGAGCAAGATTGCAATTATCGGGGCGACCGGTCGCGCGGGCAGCCAATTGCTGGAGGAAGCCCTGCGTCGTGGTCATCAGGTTACCGCCATTGCCCGTCACGCCTCACGCCTCGGTGAACGTGCCGGTGTGGTGAGCATCGACGTGGATGCCAGCGATGCCTCGGCTTTGCAAAAGGCCGTGGCCGGTCACGATGTGGTGCTGAGTGCGGCCCATTTCTCGACGCTGCCGGCCAGGGCCATCCTTGAGCCTGTGAAAGCGGCCGGGGTCAAGCGCCTGCTGTTTGTCGGCGGTGCCGGTTCGTTGTTGCTGCCAGACGGTAGCCGTGTCATCGACAGCCCGGACTTTCCGGCCGCCTACAAGGCCGAAGCTTCGGCGGGCAGCGAATACTTAGCCACGCTGCTTCAAGAAAAAGACCTGGACTGGACGTTCCTGTCGCCGTCAGCCGAGTTTATCGAAGGGCCGCGCACCGGGGCATTTCGCTTGGGTACCGACCATTTGCTATTCGATGAACAGGGTAAAAGTGCGATCAGCTTCGCCGATTTTGCCATCGCGCTGCTGGATGAAGTCGAAAACCCCCGGCATTCTCGTCAGCGCTTTACCGTCGGTTACTGAGCTAAACGGTCGGCAGGCTTGCCCATCAGCCTGGCGCCGTTTTACCGGTTCTGCTTACAACGCTGCGCGCAACCTCGCCACATCCCGCACCGGCGGCGCACCAAACTGGCGACTGTACTCGCGGCTGAATTGCGAGGGGCTTTCATAGCCCACGCGATACCCGGCCGCCGACGCATCCAGCCCTTCCATCAGCATCAGGCGCCGCGCTTCATTGAGGCGCAACTGTTTCTGATATTGCAGCGGGCTCATGGCGGTGATCGCTTTAAAGCGGTGATGCAAGGTCGACACGCTGAGGTTGGCTTCGCGGGCCAGGTCATCAATACGCAAGGGTTGCTCGAAATGGCCATTGAGCCAGGCAATGGCGCGGCTGACACGATGGGTCTGAGTGCTTTCAGTGGCGATCTCATACAACCGATGACCCTGCGGGCTGCGTAACAGGCGGTACAGAATTTCTCGGCGGATCAGCGGTGCCAGCATGGGGATGTCTTTCTGGGTGTCGAGCAAGCGTGTCAGGCGCAGCACCGCGTCCAGCATGGGCGGGTCGAGGGCCTCGACGTACAGCCCGAACCCGGCGGGCCGCGAAGGCACACCCATGGGGCTGGCATCACGGATCAGCGTGGCAATTTCGCCGGGGTCGATGTTCAGGCGCAAAGCCAGAATCGGCCGCTCGGGCGACACTTCAACGACACGGCCTCTGATGGGCATCGACACCGACACCACCAGGTAACTGAGTGGGTCATAGGCGAACTGCTCATCGGCCAGAAGCACTTCCTTGCGGCCTTGCGCCAGGATGCACAGTGCGGGCTGCGCCAGGCTGGGCGAAAAGTCGCTGGATTGACTGTATCGCGACACAAACAATGCCTCGATAGGGGTATCGAACGTACCGTCCTGATCGGCGTGACGGTAGATCAGCTCAGCCAGTTCCGCGCGCTGCTTCTCCAGAGCGGGATCAAGCACGGGGTGCGATGACGCCGGCAGTGACATACGGCGAGTCCTCATGGGGGGGCGAGTGGGTCTAGCTTAAGTTTGTGCAAGACACAGAGGTAGCCAATTTCTGTCGTTATCTTGCCTGATCCTGTCGACAGGGCACGGTATGCCGCGCAAAACGCCCTCGCAGACGTGTCTTATTGCTCAAACTGCCGGTACGCCGTGCAGCGGTATGGGGCCGTGCACCCGGTTCGCTCGGCGACGTTCTTGCAGAATCGTGCAAGCCTTGGGCAGGAATCGACTAACGGCCCCCCGCCCGGCGCTTTAAGCTTTGAATCCCCCTAATGCCACTCTCTTCTGTGGAGGCTCCCATGCCCCAGCACACTGTCGTCAGTCATTTGACTCTGGTTCGCGCTCGCGTCGGGTGCTCGGCTCAGGTTCACGCGTGCCTGCAGCCGTTGATCGAACCGACTCTGCAAACCCCGGGTTGCCTGCAGTTTACGGTGCAGCACTCACAGCGTGACCCGCTTTTGTGGCAGGTGGCCGGCTATTGGCAGGATGAACCCAGCATGCAGGCTTATTTCAATTCGCCCTTGATGGAGGTGTTCAGCGTGCTGGTGCAGCAACAGGTGGTCGATAGCCTGAATTTTCAGACCTTCAACGAAGCGGCAAGCAGCCCCTTGCAGATGCGCGCCGGTTAAGCGGGTAGAATGCGTTTTTTTCACTGGCCGGAATGTGAAGCATGGCGCGTAGGGAATTTGACAAGTTTGAAGCGGTATCGGCTGTTGTTCCGGTCGAACCGGGCGTTTATCACGCAGCGATTGCGGTAAAAACCTTATATGAAGGTGGAGCACCGCGCTTTCATAAAGTATTGCCCGAGCAGACGTTCAAGACCGCCAGCCTGGCGGACGACGCGGCGGCGGCTCAGCTTGAGAACCTGCAAGGCGTCACCGAGGACGCCGAGCTGGTCTGGTAGCGCTTACTGCGGGCGGTACATCTTGAACAGGGCCTCAGGGCCCAACTGGAAGTAATCCGCTGGGCCACCGCCGCGTAGAATCGGTTCGGCGGCGGCGGTGTCGTAAATCCCGTCTTTGAGCAAGTGCTTGGCAATGTGCACCGCTACAACTTCGCCCAGAATCAGCCAACTGGGTACCAGTGCCTGATCCGCACGTTTGAGCTGAATGATCTGCGAAACCTTGCATTCAAACGACACGGGCGTTTCGGCCACGCGCGGCACGCTCACGATGCGTGAAGCGGCGGTGGTCAGCCCGGCCAGTTCAAATTCGTTTACGTGCGGCTCAACCCTTGCACAGCTTTGGTTCATCGCCTCGGCGAGTGAGCGCGTGGCCAGGTTCCAGACGAATTCTCCGGTTTGCTCAATATTATTGAGGCTGTCTTTGCGGCCCACGCTACAGAACCCGATGATGGGTGGGATGTAGTTGAACGCATTGAAAAAGCTATAGGGCGCAAGGTTCAGCCGGCCTTCAGCATCCTGAGACGAGATCCAGCCAATCGGGCGCGGCCCGACAATGGCATTGAACGGGTCGTGGGGCAGGCCGTGGCCTTGGGAAGGTTCGTAAAAGTGGATATCGTCAGGCATCACAAGAGTCCGCAAACAACTGAGTTAGAGGTTCCTATAGTGCAAGGCCTGGCGTCGATTGAAAAGCGCGCGCCACCGATCCGGCAATCGCTTCGCAGGGGCGAGCGTGGCCGCGATCTTTTCGGCGGTACGATGATTTCCTTTCCCCCAGAAACGACAGAGCCCGGCCGAGGCCGGGCTGGAATGCCAACCTCAGGTGTTAGCTGAAGTTAGCGCTCTTGGTGCGATCGTAACCGTTTTCAGCAAAGGCAGCGGAGCCAGTGCGGTCGTAGCCGTTTTCAGCAAAGGCAGCGGAGCCAGTGCGGTCGTAGCCGTTTTCAGCAAAGGCAGCGGAGCCAGTGCGGTCGTAGCCGTTTTCAGCAAAGGCAGCGGAGCCAGTGCGGTCGTAGCCGTTTTCAGCAAAGGCAGCAGAGCCAGTGCGGTCGTAGCCATTTTCAGCGAAGGCAGCGGAGCCGGTGCGGTCGTAGCCGTTTTCAGCGAAGGCAGCGGAGCCGGTGCGGTCATAGCCGTTTTCAGCGAAGGCAGCAGAGCCAGTGCGGTCGTAGCCGTTTTCAGCGAAAGACGCTGAGCGAGTGCTGTCAAAACCGTCAGCTGCAAAAGCGTTGAAGGCCAGAGCGGAGAAAGCGGCAGCGATGATGAGTTTGCTTTTCATGATGAGGTTCCTGTTTCGGTGTGCAGTGGGTATGGGTTAAAGACTACCCCGATTAATTTGATTAAAAAGCGCAAAAAATAGCACTAATCAATCGGTTTAATCGATGTATTGGTCCAGGGCTCGCCTGATAACCGAAGGGATCCAATGGGCCAATGGCCTGTGATCGTGCCGGTCATCCGGATGAAGCTTTGTGTAGGAAAAGAATGATCGATCAGAATTAACTGACCATTAAGTCAGAAAAATCCGATTTGAGAGTGGGGATTTAGGTGGGGGAGTCCTGTAGCCGGGGCTCAACGTTGCGATGGGCTGCCAAGTAGCAGCCCCCCGTTGCGGGTTTGATCGCAGCCGCCGCGGCGACAGGGTGCGGCGCTTTAGTCGGTTTCGATGCGTGAGTGCGTGCGGGTGTCCTTCATCGTGGCGTATACCGCCAGCGAGCAGGCGATACACGCGGTCACGTACCAGTAGTAACCGGTTTCCATGCCCGCACTTTTGAACCACAGCGCGATGTATTCAGCGGTGCCGCCAAAGATCGAGACGGTCAATGCATACGGCAGGCCTACACCCAGCGCGCGAATCTCGGTGGGGAACAGCTCGGCCTTAACCACGGCGTTGATCGACGTATAACCGCTGACAATGATCAGCGCTGCCATGATCAGGAAGAACGCGCCCCACCAGGTGGTGATGGTGTGCAGGGTGGTCAGGATCGGTACGGTAAACAGGGTGCCCAGTACACCGAACGCGATCAGGATCGGACGACGGCCGATCTTGTCCGACAGCCCGCCCACCAAGGGCTGGATGCACATAAACAGGAACAGCGTGGCGGCTGAAATGGTGGTGGAGTCCGAAATGCTCATGCCCACCGTATTCACCAGGTACTTCTGCATGTACGTGGTGTAGGTGTAGAACGCCAGCGTGCCGCCCATGGTCAGGCCAACCACGGTCATCAGTTCCTTGGGGTGGCGCAGCAACGTGCGCATGGCGCTTTCTTTAGGCTTGACCTTCACCTTGTTGAATGACTCGGTTTCTTGCATGCCACGACGCAGGTACAAGGCAACCACGGCACACAGTGCGCCGATCACGAACGGGATCCGCCAGCCCCAGCTGTACAACTGCTCTTCGGTCAGGGTTTGCTGCAGGACGATCAAGACGGCCAGCGCGATGAGCTGCCCCGAGATCAGGGTCACGTACTGGAAGCTGGAGAAGAAACCGCGACGTTCCTTGGTCGCCATCTCGCTCAGGTAGGTGGCCGAGGTACCGTATTCGCCACCCACCGACAAGCCTTGCAGCAATCGGGCGAAGACCAGCAGTACCGGGGCACCGACGCCGATGACTTCATAGCTTGGGGTCAGCGCGATAATCAGCGAGCCAAAACACATCAGCAGCACCGAGGCCATCAGTGCGGCCTTGCGACCTTTACGGTCTGCGTACAGGCCCATCAGCCAGCCGCCAATCGGGCGCATCAGAAAGCCCACGGCGAAAATCGCGGCGGTGTTGAGCAATTGGGCGGTGGTATCGCCTTTCGGGAAAAAGGCCTTGGCAAAGTACAGCGAGAACGCGGCGTACACGTACCAGTCGTACCATTCGACCATATTGCCGACGGAACCACTGAAGATGGATTTGATACGGCTGGAGGTCGTTTTTTCTTTGGGTGCCACAGCGGCTGACCCGGCAGGCAGGGAGCTAGAGTTATCCATTAAATGGATCCTTGGTTTTTTGGATTTATTGTCGCGCGTCATAACGCGTGCTTGCGGGGGCTATAGCAGGAGTTGTGCCAAGGCTGAAACGCCCGGTTTATAAGGGGGAAGGGGGAAGGGTGAGCGGATTGTCGCTGATTGCAGATGCCTGCATAAGCGGAAATCCGCTCATGACTAAGCCTGTAGGAGCGAGCTTGCTCGCGATCTTTTGATCTTTAAACGCTCAATGACGCCGCGCTGTCGCACAGCAATCCTCTCCATTGCTGCGGTCACGGCCACTTAAGGTTCCGGCTTTACGCCGTGCCACTTTGAAAATCAAAAGCCAGATCAAAAGCTAGATCAAAAGATCGCGAGCAAGCTCGCTCCTACGGGGCCATTGCGGTGTTTACTCGTGGGGCTGGGTGAATGCTTCGCGTACCAGGGCGTGGCGTTGCATTTTTTCATTGAGGGTACGCCGCGGCAGTTGCAGTTCTGCCATCACCGCTTTGATTTCGCCCTTGTGCCGGGTCAGTGCCGCGCGCAGGCACTGAGCCTCGAAAGCTTCCTGTTGGGCAACCAGCGATTGGCCGATGTCAGGGGATTCGTCGGGCTGCTCGCCCAGGCCCAGTACGTCGCGTTCGGCCACGTTGGCCAGTTCGCGGACATTGCCCGGCCAGTCGTGGCTCAACAAGCGCGTCAACTGCGCGCCGCTCACCGGCTGTGCGCTGCGTCCCAAGCGTTCAGCCGCATGCCGGGAAAAACATTCGTACAACAAGGGGATATCTTCGCGGCGCTCGCGCAACGGCGGCAGGCGCAACTCGGCCACGGTCAGGCGGTAGGCCAGGTCTTCGCGAAAGCGTCCGGCCCGGGCTTCTTCAAGCAGGTCGGGCTTGGTCGCGGCAATGATGCGCAGGTCCACATGAATGCTGTGGTTAGAACCCAGTCGCTCCAGTTTTTGCTCCTGCAGCACGCGCAGCAATTTGGCCTGTTGGGCCAGCGGCATGCTTTCGATTTCGTCGAGGAACAAGGTGCCGCCGTCGGCGTACTCCAGTTTGCCGATGCGTTTGCCCTGTGCACCGGTAAATGCGCCGCTTTCATGGCCGAATAACTCGGCCTCGAACAAGTGCTCGGGGATGGCTGCGCAGTTGAGCGCCACAAAGGGCTTGTCGGCGCGCGGGCCAAAATCATGCAGGCAGCGGGCGACCAGCTCTTTGCCGCTGCCGGTCTCGCCGCGGATCAACACATTGACGGGCAGCGGTGCCAGTTCCAGCACTTGACGGCGCAAGGTCTGCAAGCTGCGAGACGCGCCCAGCAAGCGGCCGTCGAGCTGTTCACGCCTGTCGACCTGTTCGTGCAGCCGGCGGTTTTCCAGCACCAGTTGGCGTTTTTCCAACGCACGACGCAGGCAGGTCAACAGATCTTCAGGGCTGAAGGGTTTTTCCAGAAAATCGTAGGCCCCGTCGCGCATGGCTTCCACGGCCATCGGTACATCGCCGTGCCCGGTCAGCATAATCACCGGCAAGTCGGCTTCCCGTTGCTGCAACCTGGCCAGTAGCGCCAGCCCACCCATGCCGGGCATACGCACATCGCTCACAACCACCCCGGCAAAATGCTCGGGCAGTGCGTTGAGGCAGTCTTCAGCACAGGCAAAAACCTGAACTGCGAACCCGCTCAGGCTGAGCCATTGCTCAATGGCGGTACGAATACTGGCCTCATCGTCGACGACAATCACCGAGTTGAGCATGCTTCAAGCCTCCTGTGCGATGGGCAGCGTGAGCGTAAACTGCGCGCCGTCGCCCTGGTTGCAAGCGGTCAGGCGACCGCCGAGTTCGTGAACAATGGCGTAGGAAACCGCCAGGCCCAGGCCGAGCCCGTCGCCCACCGGTTTGGTGGTGAAAAAAGGGTCGAAGAGTTTACCCAGATGCTCTTCTTTAATCCCGCCACCGCTGTCGCTGACGGTCAGGTGCCATAACTGCTGATCTGCGCTGATACGAACGTGCAAGTGCTTTCGCGGAGAGTCGCGCATCGCATCCAGGGCGTTGCGCAGCAGGTTGATCATCACTTGCTCCAGACGAATCGCATCGCCCCGTACCCAGGCCGGACGGGTCAGTTGGACGTTCAGGTCTACGGCTTCTTCCTTCAGGCGTGCCTGAAGCATGTGCAGGGCTTGATCCACCACATTCGCCAGGTCCAGCCGCTCGCGTAAACCGCTGGGGCTTTGCCGCGCGTAGGTCTTGAGGTGGCCGGTAAGCGCCGCCATGCGCGTAAGCATGTGATCCAACGGTGTCAGCGCCTTGTAAGCGTCGTCGTGGCGGCCGTGATCCAGTAGCAGGCGCAGGGTTGCCAGTTGCATGCGCTGGGCGGTGAGCGGTTGGTTGATTTCATGGGCCAGCGCCGCAGACATCTGCCCCAGTGCCGCCAGCTTTGCCGATTGCACCAGGCCATCCTGGGCGGTACGCAAGTCGCGGGTACGGGCCTCGACCAATTGCTCCAGCTCCTCACGATTACGCTGGCGCAAACGGGCCAGGCGCCAGCGCTGCATCAGAAACAGGCCCAAAAACACCAGCGTCAACCACAACCCGCCGGCAGCCAGTGCTGCATTGCGGCTGTCTTCGGCGGCAACCTGTGGGCGGCGCAGCAAATGCAGGGTCCAGCCTTCGGGGCTGAGCGCCATGGAGTTCCACAGATACTGCCTCGGGCCTTCGGGGCCATCCAGGCGTGCCAGGTTGCTGTTTTCACCCAGGCTGAGCAGGGTCTGCGTGGTCATGGGCGTCAGCGGCTGCTTATGGTACTGGCGTGTCAGGGAAATTTCGCTGCGGTCGCTGTCTGACAGGGGGCGCAGCAAGCGATAACGCCACTCAGGCTGGTTGGCAATAAAGACGATACCCCGTGCATCGCTGACCAGCAGCAGGTCGCTGCCCTGGCTCCACTCGCGCTCCAGTTGCGGAAACTCCAGTTTGACCACAATGGCCCCCAGAAACGTGCCATCGGGGGCCAATACCGCGCTGGACAGAAAGTAGCCGGGAATTCCGCTGGTCACGCCCACCGCGTAAAAGCGCCCGCTACCCTGGCTGCGGGTTTGATGGAAGTACGGGCGAAATCCGTAATTGTGGCCGACGTAACTGTTGGTGGTGTTCCAGTTGCTGGCGGCCACGGCCAGGCCGCTGCTGTCGAGCAATTCCAGGGTGGATGACCCGGCGGCACCATTGATGTGTTCCAGTTTGCGATTGAGGGCGTCCTGCACCTGGGGCGTGATGGGGTGGCTCAGGGCGGTGATGAGTTCGGCGTCCAGCGCCAGCACGGCGGGCAGGGCGCGGTATCGCTCGATCAGGGTGTGCAGCGAGTTGGCATACAGGCTGAGCTGTTCGGGCCCGCGATCAGCACTTTCCTGTAGGGCATGGCGTTCTGCCTGATGCATGGCCCAGCCGCCTGCCAGCACGGTGCCGGTCAGAATCAACACGGTGTACAGCGCCAGACGCAGATGGCGGAAAGTCACGGGCATAGCGGGCGGGCACTCTAAGGGAAGGGGGCGCGAAAGATAGCATGGCGGTGGTGGCCGCCGCCGTAGGCCCAATGGCTATTTATCTACCGCAGGCTTGAACGCGGGCAGGGCTATGTTGGGAAACAACCCTGAATGGAGGCATGATGATGCCCAATCGATTTACCTCGTCGCGCGATGAAGCCGCACAGTTGCTGACACACGTTGACCCGCTCAAGGCGCCGATGAACGCCCCGGCGGTGCGTGACCGCAAACCGCTCTTACTGAACCATGAACAATGGGCACAAAAAGAAGCCCTTGAATACATGGCTGACAGGGTGAAGGCCAATTTTGCAGGCCTTAGTGATGAGCTGAAAACGCGCTATATCGAGTTGCAGCGCCAGGCAGTGGCGGCATTACAAGCGGTGGAGAGCGAAAGTACGCGCATTCGCGACACCTTTAAGGCGACTCATTTGAGTGCCCTCAAACGCGAACTCAAGGCGGCGATGGGGGTCGATGTAGACCCTGAGTCGGCCCGTATCTACACCCGTTACCGGGCGTTCAAGGAAAGCCGTTCGCCGCTGGATGTACTGCGTGGGGGGGTGCCGCCTGAGCCTGTGCAAACGCTCAACCCGAGCCGCGAACGCCGAGCGCTGGATGAGTCGAAGTACGTAGACCGGCTGCACTCCATCACGCTGTGGGATGCGGCGTGCGCCAATTTTGGTTATGCAACGGATTCGGTCCTGCTCAAGCCGTTCAGCTACGAGCAGGCCAGTTACATTCGCTTGGGCCAGCCCGCAGGGGAATACCCGGTCGCGCCCTTTGTCGAAATTGTACGGCGTCTGGATATAGGCTCTGCGCTGGCAGCCACCTTACTGAGGGAGATGGGGGACGAAGGCGCTTTAAAGGGGCTTATTCGCGAGGCGTCACGTACCACCTTTGAGTTTGAACTGCTGGAGGCCTATCGCAACGCTGCCACCAGTGGCATTGATCGCACGGCCTACACACGACTGCTCAGCGTGTTGAATCACGAAATCGCTGCTGATATCCGCCCCATGTTGATGGCGCGTGAACCGAATGCGCTCATTCCCGATTACCTCCCGACGCCGCTTGTATTGATCAAGTTCTCGGGCGACGCAGGCACTTATAGTTATTTCCCCCAACGCCTCGGCGGCGCAGTGCGCTACCACGAAAATGGCAGCGATGCCGTGCCTCACTTCAAACGACAACTGATTGAAGATCATCGCAACAATGAATTGGGGTGGTTCGCTCGCCAGTGGCCACTGCATGAGCTGGCACATTTTCAAAGCTTGCTGAGCGATGAGGCACGCCCCAAAGGTTTGAACCCGCTGGCAGGGCTGCTCTATGACGGCACTCACGCAGTTTTCCCCAAGCCGTCATTGGCCAACTTGACGTTTTTTGTGCAGGTACCCCTTTCACCAAAACCGACGCTGCTGGACTGGTTGGCAGAGCGCCAGCAGAGTCGCTATCAGGCCAACATCGGCCGCTTGGCAACTACCCGGTCTGCTGCGGATTGGCAAGCCTTCAAAGACCAGGCCATCGCTATCGGCAGTGAAGTTCTGGTCATGCTGACGACGCCCATGCCAGGCGGTGTGCTGGGGCTGAACAGAATCATGCAGACAGCTATTTTTGGGTCTCTGGCCTACAACATTGTTCAAGGCGTTGTAGAAGCCAGTAAAGGGAACGCCAGTAATTTTGCGGGTGCCCTGGGCGATACCGCAGACATGATCATCAGTGGCTTTGTCGCGCGGTGGGGGATCAAGGCTCATCGTCAGCGCATGCAATCGCTGTGGAACCGCACCGGCAAGTTGCGCAAAGTGACCCGTGAGGACGGCTCGGTTGAATTGTGGAACCCGGACCTCAGTACTTACCCGCACCTTGAAGCCGATGCGCTCAACGCCCTTTCTCCCACGGCAGAGGGTGTGTACGAGGTCGGCGGCAAGCTGTACGCCAAGGTGAAGGACGGTGACACGGTCGTAGCGCTGGAAGTGATCCGCGATGCCCAAGGTAAAACCTTTAGCCTCAAGCCCCGCAAGGCAGGCGGGTTCAAGCCGCCGGTGGTGTTCGATGCCACGACCTCAACCTGGCGGCTAGCGCTGGATGATGCTCAAAACTTGAGCGAGACTCAGTTGCTTGACCGCATGCTACCCGGGGACGCACCGACTAAAACGCCCACCGACCTGCAACGGGTGCTGGACATCACGGGCGCGACCCGTGAGGACTTGCTGAACACCTGGCAAGGTCAGTCCATACCCGGGCCGCTGGCCGATGGGGTGCTGCGACTGCAGGCTGACCGGCTGATAGACCAGATCATTTCTGACCTGCCGCTGCGCGGCGAAATGCCGTTGAACGCTGAGGGCGCAGTGTTTGCCTTGCTGACCCGGCTTGAGCATTGGCCGGCCGATACCGTGCTGGATGTGTATAACCAGCAAGGCCATTTGACGCATACCTATGGCCAGGATCACAGCGCGGGGGTGATGCTCAATCATGTCGAACTGACGCATCTTGATCGTGGTGGCTATGCGGCCAGGGGCGAAGTGACTCAACCGGGTGGTGCAGAGCCGTTGTTTACTCTGATTCTTAAGCAGCAGCCGCCTGCGTCCCGGTTAGGGCAGTTGAGTGACAGGGTACTGAGCGATAGCGGTCGAATCGCCCTTGTTCGGGAGCAGATCGCAGGCTTGGCCAAAGCCGACCGAACGCTGATTTTCAAAGCGCTGACAGGGCTCGAAGGGCACAAGCGCAGCGATCCGGTGGCCAGTGCTGACCCGGCCAGTCAGTACTTGCCCGTGTTCTGCCCGCCCATAGCCGACAGCACAACGCCGCTGCTGGCCAAGCTCCATGAGATCAATCCATCGTTGTCCATCGAGTGCCTTGAGCCGCTCCTGGCCGCCCACCCGTTCACACCCTACCAAGTGAGCCGAGCCCTGGGACCGGACAATGCCCAGCCCTTGGCATTTGCCCGTGCAGTCGATCAATTGATCATCAGGCTTCGGGTTGACCAGGCCTTGGATGGCATTTATCACACACGGGCTTACCACCGTGATATCGACCTGTGGACGCGAGAGTTCGCAAGAGGCGTGCTCAATGACACGCTATCGCGCGACCTGGTGATTACCGATAGAAGTACCTCCGAACCGGGCCGCTATTATGACCCTCAAGGGCCTGCTGACCCGACAGTAGAGTTGGTCTATTACGGCAATGACACCTATAAATCGCGGAGTTTTCAGAGCAGCTCACTGGACGGCTCAGGGCTGGGCCATGATCAGTTTTACCTGGCAATCAGCGCCCGCTTGCAGCCTCACGAGCGGACGCTGTTGGGGATGAACGCTGAGGTAGACGCGAAGGGGCTTCGCCAGCGTGTGGGTGATGCCATGCTTGCCAAACGCCAGCCGGATGGCAGGGTTAACCTGTGGGACACCTCAAATGCGCAATACGAGCGCGATAAAACCCTGGTGTATGACAAGGTGCCCGGCGAATTGGGGCTCTACGAGATCGGTGCCAATAAATACCTCACGTTATTCGGTTCGGTGTATCAGGTGGAATTCGATGCGTCGCGCCATGCATGGCGCTTCAAGCACCCCAGTAAAGTAGGCGTTAATTCGCCCACCCTTGAGCACAACGGTGATGGGGCCTGGCGTCTGAGCAGCGAAAACCCGCTGCAATGGGCTGGCCTGACATTGCTGCGGCGCTTGCGTGCCGAACGAGGGACGGTAAGCGATGCGGTGGGCCGCCAGATCATGGACGTGAGCCACACCGACGAAGGGGTATTGCGCCAGGTGCATGCCAACAACCTCAAACCTCCGCCGGTGTTGATGGACACCTGGAAGCGTTTCAAGGTCGCGGATGAGATTCAAACCTTTATCGAAGATATGCAATCACCCCACACATTGTCCCGGGCCCGCAGTGATCTGCAATTGGTGCTGCTGCAAAGTGTGGCCGGGTGGCCCTGGGGCAAGGTGCTGCAAATTGTCGACAAGGAGGGGGTGACCTTGAAGGAATACGGGCCTGATCTTAGCCCGGGCCTACCGCGTACCAAAATCACTTACGACGACACCCGCAACGGCAGCTTTCTGCGTGCCTTGCTGTCCCAGATGAGCGAAGCCGATACCCGGCTTTTACTGGGCGATTACAACCCGTCGTTGGACGCGCGCATGCTGGCCTTGGGCAAGAAAATTGCCGACAAAGCCCGCGAACATGCCGCCAATGTGTTTGAAGTGGTTTACGACAGTCAGGAGCGCAGCAATAACCCCCATGTGCAAGTGGTGCAAGCCAAACACCCCACATTGCCCAAGCGTGTCATTGAGCACGTGCTTGACTACACCACTGCGGTTGAGCAAAAGCAGTTTCTGGATGCCGGGCTCGTTCCGCCCAGGGTGAACGAGCAAATCAACTGGACCGCCCGAGAGGTGCGTCTTGCCCGCGCCTACGAGGGTTTGTATCTGGAGGCCGCAGCAACCCCGGACAGTGAAAAACTGACCCTGCATATGCTGCCCACACTGGCGGGTTGGCCGGCCGGTATCCGTATTGAGGTTCGCCAGCAGGACCTGAACGGCGCAGTGATCGATCGCCTGGGGCCGGCCGACAGTGTCACTACCCGGGTGCTGGTCAAGCACGACAACCGGTATCGGGCGTATTCGCAAGAGGGGGTGGCGCTTAATCCGGAATCGATGACCAGCAATAACTTGTTGTCATCCATCCTGCATTCTTTGGATGACGCGGAATGTGCCGCAATTGGCATCAAGGATGTCAGCGAGACGTCCGTACTGGCGCAAAAAATCAGTGAGCAGGCGATCAAGCACAGAAGCACCATTCGCGATTTGCTTGAGTTACCACCGCCCAAGCCATGGCAGCAACCGCCAATGCAGCGTGACATCTCATTTCTTGCCTATCCCTTCACGCTGGAATATGACAACTCGAGTCATTCGTTGGACCTGGTGCGGCAGGCCCGGGGGTTATACCCGGGCATGAGTTACGCTGACCTTATTCGCTTTCTCGATCAGTTAGGCGTTGATGAAGGCAGTCGGATGGCGGTATTGGCGACTCAAAGGGCGCAGTACGAAGCGCTCAGGGTTGAGTTGGCGAATTGGGAGCGCCAGGACATTTACCCCACTACAGGGTCCCATGTCGGTGTTTCGACCCCGGCTCACCGCCAGCAGGTGCGCCAAAGGATTGAACGGGCCTGGCGGCGGGAAAGCGAAGTCGCTCGAGATAATCATGGTACTGCACTCGGTTACACGCTGGATTTCTTCGGGCTTGAGGTGGGAGATCTACCCGCTTTAACGGGGGACTTCAGTCATATCGGCGCGCTTCATATGGATCAGATGAATCTGCATCGCGGTTCTGATGCGTTTTTGAATGGTTTCCCGGGGCTGCGCAGACTGACCATGATTGATAACAGCCTCACACGCTTGCCTACGGCTATCAGCCGGATGCCATTGTTAATGCACCTCAACCTGACGAATAACCACCTTGTGCTGACTGCGCAGAGTGTGCAGCAGTTGGCGGGGTGTACCCAGTTGCGCAGGTTGTATCTTGAAGGTAACCCTTTGGGGGTGCCTCCGGATATTACCGGCATGACCCGCTTGCATGAACTCAACTTGCGGCGCACCGGCATTACACAGTGGCCTACCGGGGCGTTGGGGCTCACTCGGTTGACAAATCTCGACCTACGCTCCAATCAGATTACGACTATTCCTGAAGCCGTGTTTGACGCTTCGCAACCTGCGCTGGCTAACCGGGCGACCCGGCTACAGGGCAACCCGTTATCGGTTGAAACGCATCGCCAGCTTTCCGAGTATCGGACGCGTACCCATATAAATTTCGGTGTCATTCCTGTGCGGTTTCACGAAGCGGGCCCGTCCGCGGCGCAAGATCGATCGCAGCAACAGGGCATTAACCCTTGGTTGTCAGCGGATATGCCGCAAACGGAAAAAACCCTGAAGACAGAGCAGTGGGATCTGATTACGCGCCCCGAAGCCGGCACCCTGCACTTTACAAACATGCTCAAGGATTTGGCTAAAGCCCAAGCGGTCATGTCGGGCGTTGAGCAGAACCGCTTGAAGACGCGCGTGTGGTCACTGATTACAAGCGCATTGAAGGACACCTTGTTGCGCGAAAAAATAATGGAAGCCGATTATGTGCCTACCTGTGAAGACGGGGTGATGGTGCACTTTGTCAACAGAGAGATGACGGTGCTGACCCATGAGTTCGAACAACGGGTGCGTGGCAGTCAACAAGAGTCGGACCATTTTAACTTTGCCAGAATGTTGTTCCGTCTTGAGCAGGTTGACGCATTAGCCGGGGATGCGATTGCCGCTATCTATCGCCAGAGAATGATTGAAATGGATGCAAGGCCCGTGGGGGCTGGCGCTCGCAGAGAGGCGGTGCAGCCCGAGGTCGATGGGTACGAGATCGTCTTGCATTACCGGTTCAAACTGGCAGGGGCGCTGGATTTACCCATCCATACCGAAAAGCCCCTCTATGCCTCAGAGGCGCAACTCACCGCCGTGCAAGTGATTGAAATCAGGGATCAAATCCTTGAAAAGGAAAACCGCCCGGAATTTCGTTTTTCGCTTTCCCAGCAAACGTTCTGGCTCGGGTATCTGAAAACCCGGTATGCCGAACGGTTTGCCGCTATTGAAGCCCAGTATCAGCAGGATTACACCGCCCTGTCCAAAGAGGTTGGGCTGACAGAGGACGTTGAGTTGCAAAGGGGTGCCGAGCTGACAGAGGGCCGGGATCAGCGAATCAACGGGTTGATCGAGGAACTGACGGAGCAGGCGCAACGCGCGTCTCAGGACCAGGCTATGGACGTTTCCTGAACCTGGGCCAGGTGGCCGGTCATGGGGTGGGTTGCCCTTTGATCGCCACCAGGCTGAGCAACAGCCCTTCCTGTAGACCAAACTGGGCATCCAGCTCACGGCCGTGATGCCACTCAGGCGTCAGGTCAGTGAGCAGGCGCAGGCGTATCTGGCCCTCGGGTGTCCAGCTCACTACTTCCGCGTGTTCGAAGTAAAAACGCTTGTGCACCAATGGGTATAGCGCTTTGAACAGGCTTTCCTTGACCGAGAACGTCAGCGTGACCAGCAGCGCAAGGTCTTCGGCCCGCCCGGTGGCCAGGCGCTGGCGTTCATCCGGGGTCAGCACTTCCTTGACCAGCCGTTGCGCGCGCTCAGCGCTGAGCACGCGTTCGAGGTCGATCCCTACGCCTTGCCAATCCCGTTTAAGGGCCACGATGGCAGCGGCCCGCCCGTGGCTGTGGCTGATGGCCCCGCTGATATGGGCGGGCCACACCGGGGCGCGGTCTTCGCCCGAAGCAGGCGTGGCCTGGGTGCCGTCCAGCCGCAACAGGGCTGCCCGGGCGCACAGGCGCCCGGCCAGAAATTCGGTCTGGCGTTTGGCTACTGAGCGTTGAATACTTTCAGGCATTTCAATAGCACTGCGCGCAAAATCGTCAGCGGCCAACAGGGCTGGGGTGAAATCAGTGCTGAGCCACACACTGCCGGGCAGTGCTTGGGGCAAGGGCCAGTCAGCACGCAACGGGGTGCAGCAGGCAGGCAAGGCGGGAAGTCGATTCATGCTGGGCATTTTGCCGGGTCTGCCACTGGCTGGGTAGTGGCCAGTCGGCCACTGTTCAGAATGTGTTCAGGGGGTGCGGCTTATTGTGACTAGGCTGTAGCAGGACACAGGTCCTTAGAGAGTTGGCTTGGGAGAGCGCAATGAAACTGCTGGTGGTTGAAGACGAGGCGCTGCTGCGCCATCACTTGCAAACACGCCTGAGCGAAAACGGGCATGTGGTCGAGGCTGTGGCCAATGCCGATGAGGCGCTGTACCAGGTGGGTCAGTACAACCACGACCTGGCGATGATTGATCTGGGGTTGCCGGGTATGGGCGGGCTGGAGCTGATCCGTGAAATGCGCAAACTCGGCAAGACCTTTCCGATCCTGATTCTCACCGCGCGCGGCAATTGGCAAGACAAGGTCGAAGGGCTGGCGGCCGGGGCTGATGACTACGTGGTCAAGCCGTTCCAGTTTGAAGAACTGGAAGCGCGCCTCAATGCCTTGCTGCGCCGTTCCAGCGGTTTCACCCAATCCACCATCGAGGCGGGAAAGCTGGTACTGGACATCAATCGCAAACAAGCGGTGCTGGAAGGCGAGCCGCTGGCCCTGACGGCATATGAATACCGGATTCTGGAGTACCTGATGCGCCATCATCAGCAAGTGGTGGCCAAGGATCGCTTGATGGAACAGTTGTACCCGGATGACGAGGAGCGTGATCCGAATGTGATCGAGGTGTTGGTCGGGCGCCTGCGACGCAAGCTTGAGGGGGCAAACGGTTTTAAACCTATCGATACGGTGCGCGGGTTGGGGTACCTGTTTACTGAGCGCTGCCGATGATTCGTTCGCTTCGCGTTCGCTTGATGCTGGCCGCTACCCTGTTGGCGGTGCTGTTTATGCTGGCGCTGTTACCTGCCATGCAAGGGGCTTTTAGCCTGGCGCTCAAGGACGCCATCGAGCAGCGCTTGGCCTCTGATGTCACCACGCTGATTTCAGCGGCCAAAGTCGAAAAAAATCATTTGAAAATGCCGGCCCTGCTGCCGGATGAGCAATTCAACCTGCCGGACAGCCGTCTGCTCGGCTACATCTATGACCGCGAGGGGCACCTGGTGTGGCGCTCGCGGGCCACGCAAGAGGAAACCATTAACTACACGCCGCGCTATGACGGGCGCGGTAATGAGTTTGTGAGTATCCGCGAGGCCAATGGCGAAGAGTTCTTTATCTACGACGTGGAGGTCAAGTTGCTGGGCGGCAAGAGCGCCGCGTTCAGCTTTGTCGCGTTGCAACCCATGCGTGAATACAACATGACCCTCGCCGGGCTGCGCGAAAACCTGTACCTGGGGTTTGGTGCGGCCTTGTTTGTGTTGCTGGCGCTGCTCTGGATTGGTTTGACCTGGGGCCTGCGGGCGCTGCGCCGCTTAAGCCAGGAGTTGGACCAGATCGAAAATGGCGCGCGCGAAAGCCTCAGTGAAGAACACCCCCGTGAACTGTTGCGCCTCACGGGCTCACTGAACCGCCTGCTGCAAAGTGAACGCGAACAGCGCGCGCGTTACCGGGACTCACTGGACGACTTGGCCCATAGCTTGAAAACCCCCCTGGCGGTGCTGCAAGGCGTCAGTGAAAGCATGGCTCAGCGTCCGGCCGACCGTGAGCAGGCCTGGGTGCTGCAAACCCAGATCGAACGCATGAACCAGCAAATCAGCTACCAGTTGCAGCGTGCCAGCCTGCGTAAAAGTGGCCTGGTGCGCCATCAGGTCGAGTTACTGCCGGTGGTCGAGAGCCTGTGTAACACCCTGGACAAGGTCTACCGCGACAAAAAGGTCAAGGTCAGTTGCGACATTGCGCCGCTGAGCCATGTGCCTATCGAGCAAAACGCGCTGCTGGAGTTGCTGGGCAACTTGCTGGAAAACGCCTACCGGCTGTGCCTGGGGCACGTGCGTATCAGCTTGCACCATACGGCCGACGGGCTGGAGGTGTGTGTAGAGGACGACGGCCCCGGTGTGCCGCCGGACCAGCGCGCGCGGATCCTGCAGCGTGGCGAACGCCTGGACCGCCAGCATCCGGGGCAGGGCATTGGCCTGGCGGTGGTCAAGGACATTATCGAAAGCTACGACGCGCAGTTGACCCTGGAAGACTCGTCGCTGGGCGGTGCGGCGTTCCGCATCCAATTCCCAACCCTCTAACCCCCCCCTTGTAATTACATGGACTCGCCCAAGCCGAGGCGTCTGTGCGCCACGGTGGCATTCTATTAGAAGCCAACGACAGCGAGGGCGAGTCCATGAAAAAGAATACGACGACCAATCAGTACGTGCCAAC